>Ga0214480_100018_pt1 | contig 54527 bp, 35 predicted proteins | sample M1_20Mar14CPVII9_3_FD_165042 | JGI IMG/M metagenome (GOLD analysis project Ga0214480, IMG submission 165042) | Marine eukaryotic communities from Monterey Bay, California, United States - M1_20Mar14CPVII9sort6BwellE17 | ecosystem: Environmental > Aquatic > Marine > Unclassified | place: USA... | reverse complement strand
ATGCCTAGGGTGTTAATCAACTTGTTATACACCCATACAATGCCAAACAACCACTATTGCAGCACCTACATGATGCCATACCCCCACTTGATGGCCAAAAATTGCCTGACCATCGGCAGAAAATCCAAATCTGAGGCATGAAACCTGCCAACAAGTGGCTGTAAAAGTATGGTGGAAGGACTTACAATCATGCCTAGGGTGTTAATCAACTTGTTATACACCCATACAATGCCAAACAACCACTATTGCAGCACCTACATGATGCCATACCCCCACTTGATGGCCAAACATTGCCTGACCATCGGCAGAAAATCCAGATCTGAGGCATGAAACCTGCCAACAAGTGGCTGTAAAAGTATGATGGAGGGACTTACAGTCATACTTAGAGTGTTAATCAACTTGTTATATACCCATATAATGTCAAACAACCACTATTGCAGCACCTACATGATGCCATACCCCCACTTGATGGCCAAACATTGCCTGACCATCGGCAGAAAATCCAGATCTGAGGCATGAAACCTGCCAACAAGTGGCTGTAAAAGTATGGTGGAAGGACTTACAATCATGCCTAGGGTGTTAATCAACTTGTTATACACCCATACAATGCCAAACAACCACTATTGCAGCACCTACATGATGCCATACCCCCACTTGATGGCCAAACATTGCCTGACCATCGGCAGAAAATCCAGATCTGAGGCATGAAACCTGCTAACAAGTGGCTGTAAATGTATGGCTGTAGCCATAGCAATATTCAAAATGATGGCATACTTCTCACTACTGCTAACCATGACTATGTCCTACATATACATATGATACAATTGGCACTTATATTGTGCAACACATGTGTATGAATATGTACACACACAATGAACAGCAGCAACAGTGTAGTATATAGTAAAATATGCATAATTACATCACATTTAGACACAAAACAAAAGAAACCGACACCGGGAGGATTCTCACTGATCACCTGCGAGCAAATTGCCACAATCTCTTTTCTCGTCGGGGTACTACCGTTAACCACTCCGGCACGGTGTCATCGAGTCTCAGGCTTATACATTTGATATTAGTACACTTACCGTTAACCACTCTGGCACGGTGTCTCGATGCACTTTGGTTCGGAAGATGATACTTGTGCTGCTAATAGTTTTCCGAGCACAAGCAGAAGAGAGGAAGGTCATACTACCGAATCCTAATAGTAACGATATTCCTTATTATCAAATGCAGCCGCTTCATCCCTTTGACGACTCTTGATCTCTCCTAAATAAGTTTGATACGACTGTAATGCTTTTGTGTAATCTTCTTTTGTTGCATGTCCGTGTGTGTATAATCGCTTGACTTGTTTCAGGGAGTCATTCCCATAAGCCACAGCAATCATGTGGTGCTTCAATGCTCTATCGAAGTTACCTGCAACCTCCTCGTTAATGCCTAGACTGTATCTAGCTTTTACATTTCCAGAACTAGTAGTAATGATTAGCCTTCGTCTTATCAACTTCTATACCTCTGCCTTGATGATATGCACAACCAATATTGTTATACGCTAATGTACAGCCATGCCCTGCTGACTGATACCAGAATTCTAGTGCCTTATAATAATCTTGCGAAAGACCCCACGTTCCGTCTCGGTAATTTCCTAAGTTGTACATTGCCATGGAATCACCTACCTCAACTCTTTTCGTTAACCGTTCCATTGCCTCCTTGTATGAAGCAGGCAATGGTGTTCTACAAAATGAACAAACTTGATCCGCAACTTCATTGCCTTGATTATCATAAACAGGTGTATAGCCGCATCCACTGCATATAACTTTTCCACAACATGACATATATTTATGCCCCGTGTCTAGCGTTGGTATTCGTATGAAACAAATTGGACAATCTTCCTTTGGTGGTGGTTGTTTGAAAAGTTGTTCTTCGTGCAACTCAGCTACGCTTCTTATCTTGAAGAACTAAGGGTGGCTATACCCCTGATTCATAATAACGACGCTCACTATAAGCAGCAGCTTCATCTCTCTGTTTACTTTTAATTTCGTCCAAGTATGTTTGATATGATCGTAATGCTTTTGTGTAATCTTCTTTTGTTGCATGTCCATATGAGTATAAACTTTTGATATTCTGCAATGACTTAACAAACCCACCCTCTGCAGCAATTATGAAATGCCTTAATGCTCTCTCCATATTTCCTGTCTTTTTCTCCATAATACCTAGATTGTGCCTTGATTGTACACCCCCTCCAATAGCTGCTAATTCGTAGTAATGCATTGCCTTCTTGTTCTGAACTTCCACGCCATGCCCATATTGATATGCATATCCAATACTGCAATAAGCTGCAGCGTAACCAAGCTCTCCTGCCTGATGGAATAGTTCTAATGCCTTATCCATATCTAGTGGAAAACCATAATGCCGCTTAGAATAGTAATATCCTAGATTGTAGATTGCTTTGGCATCACCAGCCTCCACACGTTTCTGTAACCTTTCTATTGCTTCTTCTTCTGAATTATGAAATGGAATTCTGCAGAAAGGACACTTATCATTAGCAATTTTATTGCCTTGATCATCATATAGAGGTGCATGAAGACAACCACCACATATCTCTTTTCCACAACATACCATAAATATATATCCAGTGTTTAGCATCGGTAACTGTATGCAGCAAATTGGACAATCTTCTCTCGGCGGTGGCTGTTTGAACAGTTCTTTATCATGTGTCAGAGCTGAACGCCTTACAGGTTCTTTTAGTGTTTCTTCCTCGTGCATCTCAGCTATCGTCTTTCACATGCCTTCTTATGCTTTGTTCGGTGTTTCTTCTTGCATGCTGCATTGCAATACTTCACCATCTTACATTTGTTACATGTATTCATATCATCATTGTTACCCTTTTTGCCACAAGCGGCACATGTGGATGTATCATTCTGTATGGTATGGTCACACTATTTAAATTTAAATCCTTGGTAATGTTATCTACATTTTGGTCACATGACGTGCACTCTTTGGTGACACTATCTATACCCTCAGCAATGGCATATTTGACCGTCTTACATTTGTCTAATCTCATCGCCACTAATACCTTCCTCGCCACAACTAGCACACGTTTGTTGTTCTGCCTCTGACATAATATATAATATTATCGTCTAATTATTTTTGTGTTATTAAAAGTGTCAAAATTTTGCTTTGCAATCTCAATCGGCTGTTTGTAAAATATCACCCAGACACCGAATTATACTAATATTGCTACGAGGTACTTCTACCGATGCCAATTCTATTGTTTTGTGAGAGATAGAGAGACATAGAGATTTACCCTTATTAAATAATACCTATGCTTTGATTTCCGTCCATTTTTTAGTTTTTAGTGATTTCACTCGGGGGCTACAATAGAGCCCTCCGGGGGGCACAACGTAAAGTTGACTGACGACTGACGATTGACAAAACCGAACTTATTAGTGGCTTTTGATGTTTGATGAAGGCATGCGGCATGGTGTCTTGCACTGCCAGCGCCTCTAAAGGCAATGGCGGAATAGTAGAACATATCAAATATATAAACGATAAATAATATAGATTTGCCGTAACGATATTATGCGGAGCGCGAACTTTTTCTGCATCAAATCCGTTGGACTGACGTTGACATTGATACTCCCTCCTCCTGATGTCTCAACATCACATGCATTACTACAATCAAAAGGTGGTGGATTTGCAGTAATTAATGGTAATACTCATCGTCATCCACCATACGAATTATCGCGCAGGCAGCAATTACAGTTAAGGGCAATAGCCGAAAAACCTCAAGTTGAAGCTGATCAAGATAATGAAGACATATCAAATAACAACCCTTTCAATAATATTGATAACAAGGTAGAGAATGATAATTATTGGCAAAATGATAACATTAATGCAGTAGAAGATCCAAATAATAATTATCTATACCCTACACCGCACGACCATACAATATTGGGCTCAGCATCTGAACATAACAATAATAATGTAAACTATAATAATGTTCGAGAACAAGTACAAGCCGCGATCGATTATGATGAGATATTATTCCATGCCGAGAGTGGTCCGAATGCCATTCAATATTTAGATAATTTATCATCTAAGAATAATGAATTATTATTCCCTACTACACAACTGCAGGAAGTGGAAGATCAGGTGGTTGTACATAGCAATAATAAAGAGAACGGAGAGAATGTTTATGATGAGATATTATTCCACGCTGGCCCGCCGAATGCTGCACAGCATTTATTTAGGAGTAAATTTTATGGGGACGAGGTTGGAGTATTGGGCGAAGAAGGAGTTGATAGTAATTTGATTAAGTCAAGTGACGAAAATATGGATGATTTGGGAGAAGAGAGTACTGATATTGAGAGCTTTGAAGGCTCTAAAGAAGAGTACGCCAATTCAGAAGAGGAGTCAATGAATAATGATGAAAATACCGACACAATCCGATCAACCATGGCAAAGAGTGCCTTACTTCATCGTGCGGGCTTAGTTACGTCTGGCAATAAATCATCTCGGAGTAAAGGACGGTCATCCCGTGCTAAAACACATGTCGTCAAGAATAGAAGAGGTAGTGGAGGAAGGGTTGGTGCCATGGGAAGAGTATTGGGTACAGTCCGAACAGCCGCGGCAGCAGCTGCAGTAGAACGCAAGAAGAATAAGTCTCAAACTGAGGGAGAGTCAGGAGGGAAAGATAACTTGACCGCCTCCTCTCAATCATTATTTACCGCAAAAAGGAAGAACCGCCCTCTTGCATCCAAATTGAAGAATTCAATTCAATCTACAGTTGCGGGTATGTTAAAGAAACAGGATGCAGCTATCCAAGAAGAAAGTGTTCATGAATCATTGAATACTAATAAGTTCCAAGGAGGAAATCTGATTCCCAAAGTAGTGCCTTCAACCTCAATGGGTTTGTTGGGCGAGCCAATGCCAACACAAGTGGTAGTTGATCAACAATTAATACCCCAAATCCCTCCGTTGCCTGGCGTGTTTCTAGTTGGCACTAACGGGGACATTCCCGCAAAACGTCCAATTAATATCCGCACGTCCATCCCACACTCAGCTGACGATACGCACATTGCCAACCTCCGCCTCTCTGTATTTTCAAGATTTGATGAACAACAGCAGCGTGTATTCAGGAGCCGATCGGTGGAAGTTCTCAATGTTCGAAGAAGACGGGGCGCAGTTGTTTTGGTTGCCGAGACCCCAAAGAAAGAAAATGAAGTAGGGAGAGAGGAGCAGTATCTCAATGAGATGCATGCCAGGATTGCAGGTGGACACCAGTATGGTAATGCTCCAACGAATGAGCATCAGACTGAAGCTTCATCTCCGTCCTTGACCATAAGGCCAGGGAAGGGAGCGAGAATTACATCTGTCTCTTCGGGTGTTGTTGTCGACTCTACTCCATCACCACCAACATTGACTGTACGACCTGGCAAGGGAGCAAGAGTAACCTCAGTTTCACCAGGCGTAGTCGTTGACAACTCATCCATCATCGGTAGTATTGAGTGCAGTCATCAAGAATTTCGTGGAACAATGCTGGGTAACTGCCGTCCCAAGGGATCGTTAATGTATGTTACTGAAGTAGCCGTGAAGACAGATACTCGACGCTCAGGTGCAGGTGCGATGCTCATGCGTGGCGTTGATGAAGTAGCAAGGATACGCAATGTAGAAACTATCTACCTTCATGTTGATGTTACGAACCAAGCGGCATGTAATATGTATGAAAAATGCGGTTATCATTATCTTGATAAGAGAGAAGTGCTATATGCTCAATTCACTGCCTCGTTAAATCTCCATGATGGGGCCATGCATGGACGTAAGCACTATCTCATGTGTAAAAATGTATGTGAAAAGACTACCTGGATAGATGATGATATAGACATCTTTGCAGACTCAAGGGAAGGCGAGTTGAAGGAACTGCTAGGCTAAATACCACCCTCCTCGTCTTTTTGTGCCTATGTGTTGTAAAATATAATGTAACCAAGCTAATAAATATTTGTTTGATGTACAAATTAGTAGGCTTGAGTTTACATCCGAAGCAGTTATGTAGAAGGAAAACATTATGTGTTATTGTTACCGCCGACTCTACTACTACATCAACTAACTCTACAATTGTCCTTGCTACAATGCAACCTTCTCTCTTCTTTTCTTCAATTTTGGTACTCAATGTCACTAAGGATACTCAATTTGTCCGTTCAATTTGCTGTTCGTTCACATACTTACATGATTTCATATCGATGTCTCACTGCTCACAGAAGCCCCAGCAAGTTGATATTGCCTTACTTCGAATAATACTTCCTAAAGGATGAACAAAATTCGTAATGATATATCAATTCGTATTATTGCAATGGCCAAACTATTGAGGGCTGTCGATGCATATCTTATGTAGAACACCCCCGTCTTGATCTTTGCTTCTTGAACCCCAAAGCACGGATAGATTGATTGCATTTGCTATCTTGATGCATGCGTATCATAACGTACATAGTTGAAGCAGACTCAATAAGCTGATAGTATACTCTCGTCGAGCGATATCGTCATTTGACGGACGGCGAGTATCTAAATCTATTGCAATATCTTAATACAATATAATAATAATGCCAGAGTTCAACAAATCAAACGCAGCAGCACAAATGGAGGCCGCAATGGCCATCAATGGTGTTACTAGTTTCTGTGATAGCAACAGCGATGATGCTGAGCCTAAACTCCGAACAGTGAACCTACCACCTCGTGTACAATCGAAACGATTTAATAATACTCACGCAAATATCATTGCTACCGATGATGACCATGCATCTATTGATTATTTACCACCACGAGCAATTACTATCCGTCCAGATGCAGCAAAGGAAAATGATGAAGATGCACTTCCCTCGTTGGTTGTATCTTCATCCTCATCTCTTTCCGAGCATAGTAGTAACAAGTTGGCAACGAGTATCAAAGATATCGAGAAGGAAGATGATGTTAAGGACATGTTTGAACGATGCCGATCAGATATGTCACGTGCTCTCCAAGATAGGGAACCATTCGATGAGGTTAAGAGTGATAGTATCACCACAATGGATAAAGTAGAGGAAGATGTTGAAGAAGAGGGGGAAGTTGCAAGTAACAAAACTCCCGAAGAACAAGTTGAGATGGTTACCACTGTTGATAATAAAGAAGTGACTGTTGTATCAGCAACTGGCAAAGAACTAGGTTGCAATAACACCGCAGCTGTATCAACCAAAGAAGAAACTAACACTAGTCTCAAGAAGAAGGAACCAAGAGGATTTGACTTGCTGAAAAAGAAGGCTAGGTTAAGTCGTCTCCGTAGGAAGAAGAATGAGACTATCAATACCAAGCCAGTGGTTAGTACTACAACATCCTCTACCAATGAAGACAGTGCATCAAGTGACAACAAGTCAGAGAAGACAAGTAAGACTACCAAGGTTTTGAGCTTACGTCAACGTATGCGTATGTTTGGCAATCGTCAATCCAAGAGGAATGTTACAGCAGTTAAACAGCATACATCTCCTGCTGCTACATATGCTGAAAGCAAGAGGACTAAGGATAAAGCAGAAGCAACTAAACAAGATGAAGTACCATCTACCCCCACTAAGAAGAAACCGTCTACTGAACACGAAGAATCACATGTTACTCCTTCAGCTCTTGCAACTATCATTATCGAAACATCCCCAGATGGACTCAAGAAAGAAGACGAGGCCAACCCTGCTGATACTCCTACTACGACCACAACGAATGCATCGTTTTTAGAGGAGTTATCACCATCAAAGTTTGATGTTGAGTGTCCCTCAGGCTTTACCCCGTCATCAAATGAGAAGTCTCAAGATGGTATTGTAGTTGAAAGTGAAGTGCTAAATACGACTGCTACTTCTACAGATGAGAAGTTGCTACCACCAGCAATGCCTACCATTGTTGTTGCTGCCAAGAAAGAAGAAGCAGAAGATGCCGAGGACGTGCAGAAAAAGGAGAGTGAACCTCAAGAGCTAGAAGTCGACACTGGAAGTGAAGCAAAAGAATCCGAGAATTCAATTCAAACTTCCTGTTGCCAAAGTATACTATCTGATGTTTCTGGTCGTATTATTGTTTCTGATGATGACCATGGTGTAATTGATACTTCAACCGAAGTCGTGGTAGATGTAACGTCTACTCTTGATCGTCTTGGCGATGATGATATTGAGGTAATCAAGTGTATGGGTCTAGAGGATATCGATAACGATATTCTCATGGAAAGTTCAAGAGCCAATAGTCGTAAAGAGCAAGAGGTGGAAGATGAAGATGTTTTTGATGGTTTGTCGTCAAAGGATTCAGCCAAGGTGGATGACCCTTATGCCTCCAAGGAATCCACCAAGGTTCGTGGATCAGGTCGAGTACTTGGTAGAATCCTCAAGCCAAGAACTAGTGGTAAAGGAATGTTTTCATCCAAGGACAAGCAATCAAGTATTATCAGCGACAAGGGGTTGTCAAATGAGGCGAGGGAAGCCGTCAAGATTGCATCATATGCTTCAGTAGACTCTTCTAATGAGGAAATGAATCCCATTATCATCACACCCGTTACTGTCAAGTCGGTTGGTACTAGGAGAAAGAAGAAGAAGAAGTATGGTCTGTCTCAAGAGGCGCAGGCAACTATTGCAATTGATATGGGTCTTGATACTGTCAATGAAGGTACTGCCAATAAGGGTCTATCTAACAAGGCAAAGTACGTACTCGGAGATGTCGAGGCACCCGATGAGATGGATGAGATTGAGGTAGAACAGTCGACACACAAGAGTCAGAATAGGATCATCGTTTCCAAGAAGCAGAAGTTTCCTACCGGATTGCCTGATAAGAGTAGCGGCACTTTTGATCTATCTTGTGTAGAATCATACGAAACACAAGACAGCTCATATAATGAAAGTGAAGGGTTGCTCACCTTCGATAGTGAAGAAGATGATTATTCCTTCGTCTCTAAAACCTCTGAAGTTACAGATGAAGCATTCAACTTTGAGCCGTGTGGTATCCAGCAAGAAGAGTTGGTCGATGACCTAATTGATGCTTTTGATGATATTGTTTCCAATTGGGAGATTACCAAGGCCTTGGAAAGACGGAGAGCTGCTGCTAACAGACGCAAATATGCTGATAGAAATAAGCGTAAAGGAGGTGGTGAAAGGCGTAGGCGATCATCTCGTCGTTCCTCCAGTCAACAACAATCTCGCCGTTCATCATCTAGAAGGATGGAGGTGTAAATATAGGATGTGAGGATTGTAAAGTGTTTGATGAGAATGTTATGTGTATATTATGTGGTTTAGTGGTGTTTGTTTGGTTAGGAGTTGTGTATTAGTCATCTTGAAAGCAAGACTTGAGTATAATCAAGAGTAAAGATGATGTTACTAATACACTCTTTTAGATTACACTCATTCTAATACTCTCAAACCTTAGCTTGATTTAAACTTGATTAAATACTCAGGATATGCTTGAGCATCATGATAAGTAACATAGATAGAGGGGTTGGACATAGTATCATTCGACAGCAATCCAACAGTTGTGTCATATAAAGTTTGTGTCTTTATATCTCGAATATCTGGAGTCAAAGCGTCTCTAGTTCCTGGACAATATTCGCCCACAATCACACGACATGCCATCATGTATTGTACCTTATTCTTGTCTGGAAGATGCGCGTTATTGCAATTATGATGATGGAAGAAAGAGAGATAGTAACTTATGTTAGGGCAACTCAATTAAGAAGGAGTGAAGGATACCTCTTGGTATCCTCAGAGATGAGAAGAGTAGTAGTTCCATACACAACGACGCAAGACTCATACACGGAATTCACACATAAAACAATACAAACGCGACTTTCCTGGTACAGCATAGATAGCATGAGCGCTGTATTCTGCATCTCGTGCAAAATATACTCCTAAGAGATGAAGGAAAGTAGAGTTAGTCATGTTACAATGTCAAGATACTTCAAATACAACACATATCCCAATAATAACAAACTCACCCTTTCCATAAACAGTAGCATTTTTACCACAAAAAGATCGATTGAATCCTTGTTGCATTAACTTCTGGACTACTTCCACATTTGTTCCGTGCCATAGAGGTTTTCTCTCAAATCGGTCTAATGCCCTCTTCATTTCTTGTGGCGTATCTTGACCTCCAGTTTCACGGTAGCATATTGTTTGACGTTTCACCACATAACTTTGCCACATGGCAAGATTCTGCATTCTTTGTACTGATAAAACTTTGACAGTCTTATGAAATCTAGGAGGCTTAAGAGTCGACATAAATGCTCGAACAATATTCTGATATTCTTGATCACTTGTCTTCAATTCATGTAGTTGTACTACAGTCGGATCAACTATATCATCCCAATAAGCAGGAGCCTGGAGGGCGTCAGCACCACCCACTTGAGTTTCCAAAAGCTTCAATTCATCTCCTGTGGGTACGTCAGTCTTATCTAGTTGAAACCTATGGAAATTGACATGTGATCAGATATGCATGTATAGAAATAAGAGAAAGAAAACAAGTCATATACTCACCATCCTGTATCAGTGAATATTGTTGTATCAGCTACGCCATTGCTAGCTATCTTCACAAGCTCTCGGCACATAGCTTCATCATAGTGGTGAAGCTTGGTACCGAACGCCCACCCATCTTGTCTTTGTGATGAAATCTGAATTATATCTCCTTTGCACAAACACATTTGCGGCTCGCCTACCACTTCATCAGGCAAGGAGTCTCCAACTTCGACTTTGCTAAGATCGATGTCAACCTTGGGCGGCAGTGTCTTGTCGGCAACTGGATCAGTCGTCACCACAAGACGTTGTATATCTCGTTCAAAACCTGTTGCCTCCTTTACTTGGCACATCTCTCGGATGTTTATTTTATATCCACCCCAATTAATAATGTATTTGGACTCTTCAACACCCGACGGATGAAAGCTTGTTAACTTTTTGATTGATTGATTCATAGAGGCCTTGAGATTTGCCTCCTTGCTCTTACTTCCAGAGTAGGCTTGATATGTAGACTCAATCATGTTGTTAAGCGAAGATTCATACATTATCCAGCAATCAGAAGGATTGCCAGCGATTGTATCGGGCGCATGATTCGACATCATGTGTGACGTCTCTTTCCAACACCACTGTGCCTTCTCTTTAGGTGGCGGGGGATTTGAAGAGTTGACGGCATCAGATGCTTCTATTGGCTTTGGCATGTAACTAACAGAAGCCGTCCTCATTCCAACGACTGAGTTTCTGAATGCTTCCAATTCTTCATCCTTCTGCGCGATGACGGACTTTTGTAGCCTTGACTTCCTAAGTCGACGCCGACGATAGGCTCCAAATACAACAATGAATACAACAACAAGAGGAGTTACAACAGCCCAGATCAAAGTAGTGTTGACGGTTGAAGTGTTTTTGTTTGCGTCACAAGGACAATCACAAGGGATTTCATCTTGACATATGCAAGCTCCGTCTACACACGTCCCGGCACCATCTTCACAGTGTGCATTGGGATCAAACTCAGCTGGGCATTCACTGAGAGGATGCAAGTGTTTTCAAGATAAGAGAAAATGTTAGTGAAGTGTAAAACCATACCACGAATTCAAACTCAACTTCAACTTACCTGAGATAGAGTACATCTACATCAACTCCGCTAAAATATTGACCCAAATCAGAACGGTCTGTGATGAGGCGCAAGTCTGTAGCAGCATTACAATCGTCTATATCAATATCTATAGATTTCTTCACTGCACAAGCACCATCTTCACATACACCAGTTTGCCACGTATGACTGCAAACTTCATCAGTGGTACATGTCTCGACGTATATCTCTTGGGACTTGTTATCATTTGATGTAACCAAAATCTTGTCTCCAATTGCAGAAGGAAGGTGGGGCTCAAGATCTAGCGGAGAATTGAATCGAAGACGTATACCTTTATGACCGAGGTCACACACTCCCTGTGATATTGGCCATGTACAATCGAGACTTGGGGGCACAATATTTTCTTTTATTTGACTGACTGCTCGGCCAATTTGATAGTCTGTGTGCACATCTGAACCTCCTATGTCGTGACGCTTGATAGAGTTTGTAGTAATACAATGAGAATATTCACAGAACAATCCACTCTTTCCAGCGGGGCATTTATCTTTAGGCAACTCTCCCGAACGATAAACGCTCCCTTTGAATCCTCTTCGACGTCCAAGACCCTATTTGGAAAAGCAGACAGATCCAAAAGAATGAGAGAGATGTTATTAGGTAGGTATATGATTGTTAAAGCAGGAAGGTACTCACATCGGTAACTAATCTGATCGTGGCTACTCCATTCTCATCGGTTGGGATGTAAGTGTCTTTAATGGATTCAGCCGATAGTAATGCGTGTAGCTGTGCTTCTGTAGAAGCTAAAGATCCACTATATAACTCAAGGTAATCGAATGTTGGCTCCAGATCGTAGTCTACACTAAAAGCAACATACTTAGGAAGGCCTGATATATCCGCTTGCAACTCCCAGACGCAATCCAAATCATTGGGATATGGGCTATCGTCTCCGCTTGATATTTCTTGCCTGCCAGATGTAAGATCGATATATGACGTGCCAATACAATGCTTTGTAAAACTTTCATTTGGTAGCAAATTTGGAGAAAGATACGTCTTGGCAACAAAGCCATCACCTTGATTCTCAGCATCATTATAAGACCGTTCTTGATTTCCATCAGTACTAAAATGAACCATGATACAACCCTCTGCTCGAAATGTAGGTAGGTCAGGGTTAAGCCCCGTGATCTTCGCAAGTAAAACTTTTGCGGTACTGTCGATGTTGCAATTACTTCCCTCTTTCACCGTGTACACATACAAGTTATCTCCAGACCAAATTCTAACTTGCTCAAAAGACAGTTCTACACCAGAATCGGAATATATTACCCACCAACAGCTGAGGTTATCAGAATAGCTTCGGCCGACTAGTGATCGAGAGCTGGAAACGTCACCAATGTATTGTTCTTGTTGTGTTGCTATTATCGTTTTCGCATCTGCACTACAATCAGAGTCGCCCGATGATAATTCTCCTAAACCAGCTCTCCCAGTTTCGTTCAGCGCAAAGAATGGTTCTACTCCATCCCATGACTCTAATGGCACGCTGTTCGGAACAAGGCTTGATCCGGTAATTGCATCACTACCACAGAATCCAAAGTCACAGCTATATTCATCTCCCATATATTCAAGCATTCCAAGCGAGTTGATGATCTTTTGGTCCAATAAGAATGCCCCCGTTTGTTGAATAGCAATATGCTGGAGACTTGGTCGTCCACAGGATTTAAGATAATCACACGAAAGTTGATCTTCACTCCATATTTGTATTGGTAGATCTAAAGCATGACGCTGCTTGTTGATTTCATCAATAGATGGTCTTTGGGCAATTTCTCCTGGTTTCATAATGGTATCAGCTAGAGAGGGAATGTAACTCGAGTTTGAATTTGGATTTGGATTCCAACGGATAACGTTCTTTGCATCTACTTCTCCTAATGTGTCCAGAAAAGAATCTGTCAGTGCACCCAATATTGAAGTAAAGTGTTGCATAAACGGTGCATTATCATTCAGAAAGTCTCGTCGAACAGCCATTACATTGAAAGTCTCTCTGCCCCAATCTCCCAAGACACCTGCGGATACTAGCACATGCCCGGGACTATCTCCATCTTTATCTAAGATATACTCTCGCGTTGGACCCCAGCAGCCAGCTGCATCTATTTCTCCTTCATCCCAAGCTTTGATAATTTCCGACGGAGAAAGATTAATCAGTTCTACCTTTCCAGTAATCTTTAAGATATCCAAAAGGAATAATACTTGATAATGCACAGTACTACCAAATGGAACACCTAATTTCCTCCCAATCAAGTCTAATGGATGTTGTATTCTCTTATATCCTGTTTCAGTATTATCTGGCTTGACATATATACCCTGAGAGTCTCCCTTATATTGATCAATATATACTACTTGAATATCCACTCCACGTGCTAAAGCTTGAGCTAGTGGAGTACTTCCCACTTCTGATATGTGCAATGATCCAGAATCAAGCCTTTGAACTGCAAATGTACCTAGTGATTATACATTCATATAACAAGATGTTAGATATGATTTGTGCGACGAGATAAGATCACAAGATATGTATATCATTATATTTACATACCTGATGTCTGGGGATAGCACGTTACTTCATACTGCATAAACTTGAACCATCCTCGTGCACAGGCAACACGGATAGGCGATGCCTCTGGAAAGTAACCATAATGTACACGAATTGGACTTTCATTGTTGTAGTTTGCAAATACACCTGGCCTCGTATCTTCTTGTGCTAATACTTTATGTTGATGGCCTATCTTCAGTAGAACGAGGAGATATGTATATAATTGCAAATACAGTAAGATCTTCATCATGGAAAGTTGTGACGAGAGTTTTCAGCTTATTTAGATGATATATGAAGATAATGGATGGTGGAGAGCTTGGTTGATGTATGATATACTATACTAGAAATATAAGTGTTGTTGTAAAGTATAAGCCCCTTTGCAGTGCACGGTTGAAATTGATATCTTGTTATGATCTTGTGCCGGCCGGACAAATAATAAAATAATACTAAAGTCTCAGAAGTGGCTAATAAGTTGCAGCTCGATGACACTAAACCCCCTCAATTGCATATCATGCTCATCCATTCAGTAGTGGCGCTATCAGATATCAATACTTAATACTTAAGCTCTACTAACCATCTCCATCATTGTCAGTAGTAAAAGAGATAAGAGAACTCCAAAATCTTCGCATTACTGCCCTTTATTGATGTTGTTGCAAAATTTGTACCTATTAGGGGCGGCAATAGCTTATATTTAAGATTGCTTTACATCACAAACATATTAGTGTGATCATTGTCGATTGAGATTGTTGTTGATAACATAATCACATTAATTAATCAATAGATACCATACTCTTGTTGATAGATGCAAAGTAAAAACATCAACATCAGTTTAGGAGATTAAGTTGAAGGAGTTAGTAAACAATTGTTCCTATACCCTTCAATAAGAAGGCATCCAAAAGATAATACACTACAATATCGGTATAGTTATATAGTATAAAACAAAACAATGGTTCTCATACCATTCAAGAAGAAGGCAGCTAAATCCTGGAAAGTCCGATTTATGTTACTTTGTTGTGTGTCACATGGTGTGTTCAATAGAAGATTGCCTTTGCAAGCCGCATGTTCTAACTTTTGTTGCAATCACTTCTCTCCCATATACAGGCCATGTTCGGCATGTACATATGAAAATGCAATACAATTTGATACATGTAAAATATGTCAAACATCCCGTTATGCTGGATCTTCTTCGGCAGCAATAGCATCAAGTACACCGTCTTATGTTAACGGTAATAGTAACATCTCTATGACCCCTACAATCTTAAAGCAAAAATGGAAATCATATGGAAGTCAAGCCGTATCTACTTCTGTAACAACATTTACTCAACCAAGTATACATATATTTTCAAATTACATTACACATCCACCATTATCATTTACTATTCCAACATATTGCAATTCAACTCAATTAGTAGCATCTGGACGGAATGCAGTACTCAATTTTACATTCTCTGAAATGGCAATCATGGCATGCAAAGCAGCATTATTTAAAGACTTTGTAACATTTGATGCAATACTTGCATGTCGAGATTCACGACAGGCTAAATCATTAGGCAGGCAGGTACAGAACTTCAATCAACACATTTGGGATACACACCAATGTTCGATTGTAAAAGATGTTACCATTGCAAAACTTGAATGGGATGCTTTCAAACAGGCATTGATACAAACTAATGATTCAGTTATTGTCGAGTGTGAAGTAGGAGATTGGGTATGGGGTTGTGCTTTACATACAAGTGATAGTAATGTGTATTATCCAGGGAGATGGAAGGTAAGTGATGATCTTCTTTCCACTGTTTTTCACATCTTATGTGTATATGCTAACATACAATAAATTACTCTTCAACTCAAAGGGAGCAAACATCCTCGGATGGGCGTTGATGGAGGCTAGAGATGTAGCAAAGAATGCATTACCTCCACCACTCGCGCCTCCTCCACTCGCACCACCGCCACTCGCTCCTCCAATAGGTAATAATATGAATGTTGATACTAGCATGATGAGCAATTTGCAGAAACCAACATTTGATAGACAACCATCGGCGCCTCCCATGGATAGTTTTGGTTCATCTATGTCAACCACTGCAAGCAGTACTTTACCAATCAACTCTTCGTTATCCACTACAGCAAGTAGTAGTACTGCAATATCAAATCAAAAGATTGATCCATTGTCAATCAGTCATCTCGCTTCAAAACACTCATTTGGTCCTACCGCCTATGGTCCTTTACATACCACGACAATAACAAACAACAGCAACTCCAATGTAGACCTATCCAAGTCAATATCAGATATTTTACTATCATCTTTGCCCGCTGCTCGTGATATGAAGGGAGAACGAGATAGAAAGCCAGTTACTCGAATGCTTATAGACATTTACAATCGAGGATTGTTTATGCATGGTAAAGCCAACTCGAGTGTTAATCAAACTATTATTCCTGCCTTCCGACATGTTGTTGGAGAGTTGAACAAGATGGATTCAAAGGATAAAAAACGTGTGGATATGATACAACATCTAGTCGAGGCATGTCAAGACTGCCAACAAGTACAGGCCCGCGTTATATTGCGAATGTATAGTGATCTTACTTGCAAAACTCAAACGTTAGAGCAACAGCTCAAGTACTCTCTGGTTAGACCAAAGGAGGCGGCTCTACAAATATTGATATCAAAGTATCATGCTCCAGATTGCGATCAAAGCCATAATATTATCGGTCCAGAGAGACAAAGAGCTCATCTATTGAGTGCATATGTATCTTTGATTGGAAATGAGTTTGGTTTAGACGGAGTTGAGACTGCCAAAGGGGATAGATTCTTAAATGAGGCCTTGGCTGTGACAAGAAGTGTCCATCTACATGGATACAGCAGTAGTATTAGTAGTAGTATGTTGATGAATAATAGCGATTCATCACTCAAGCAGTCTATCATGGATGAATTAACATCAAGCCTATGTGTCAAGGAATGGCTGACCGACCTTATTGGAGATATGAACAATCAATCTCCTAATGCCGACCGGGTTATCGACCGAGCCTGCATCTTCTCGTGGGCAACAAAGAATACAAGTCTTGATGACGATTTTCCACATAGAATCTTTTACGATGATGCGAGGATAGAGGAATACAAAGATTTGGATCCATGTAGGCCTACAAAAGACAATGAGTATGAACCGTTCTTCAGTCCAAAGGTATTGGTTGAGCTGTTACTCAAGATGCAATTGTTAAGCAATAGGAGACAATAAAGATACCGCTTGATGAATGCCGGTATCTTTTGAGAAGGAAACAAGGAAAGAATGATTGTCCGCCAATTTTTTGTTCTTGGGTCAAACACAGATCTTCATGCAATATATAATGCTGAGCCTGCACTACATCATATCACGACTATAATAACCTCCAACATGCCAATGCATCGTGTTTTCCCTTTGAGATTCAGTGTGGAGTTTCACGATCTTGCATATGCATGCTCACACTTGGCTCATTTTGGGTTGATTATTGAGCTCATAAATTACAAATCGTAATCATCTACACATCAATCCAAAAAATCAATATCAATCAATCAAACATGAAGCTCTTTTTACTATCAACAACGGCAATTCTTTTCACCAATGGTGCATATGCGGCCCAAGGTTCTCCAGATTTTACTGTTCAATCAAGTGAATCGGAAGATTTTCCCACGTTAGACGAACTCTCCGATAAGACTGTGTTTATTGAAGAGGAGAGTCAACGAGCGAGTTGTAGGTCAAGGAACACACGAGACTGGTGTACTAATGATTTTCAGCCATCATCTGGAGACTGTGAATGGACCGGTAGCACTCGTAATGGAAGTTGCCGTACTGCTCCTAAAAATAATAGGGCTAGTTGCTCTTCTCGTACTACCAGAGACTGGTGTACTAACGACTTCCAACCATCTTCTGGAGACTGTGAATGGAATGGCAGCACTCGTAATGGAAGTTGTCGTACTGCTCCTAAAGATAATAGGGCTAGTTGCTCTTCTCGTACTACCAGAGACTGGTGTACTAACGACTTTCAACCATCATCGGGCGACTGTGAATGGACCGGTAGCACTCGTAATGGAAGTTGTCGTACGGCTGGGCGCTTTTGCCGCAATGATAGTCAATGCCGTAACCGTAATGATTATTGCAACAAGAATAGGAACAGATGTGAGCGTGCAACAGGTCAAAGCTGCAAGTCAGGTACCGATTGTGGAAATGGACAAGGCAGTCAGGTATGTATTGTTTCTCTCTTATGTTGAGTTTCTTTTGTTCACATCTTGTGACATCTTATGCTCACCTTCATTCTGTCATTCTGTATAGTGGATGTGCCGCCAAGGAAAGTGCCAACCTCGCTCACTATTTGAAATGGCTATGATGGAAGTAACCGAGTAAATTGAAAGTAGTATCGGGGGTAATATGTAGCGGAAGGGGATCTGTTTGACACAATGTGATCTGTATAAGGCCTTGAAATTGTAATTGTATGACTTTAAATTAACCAACAAATGTTTGCAACACCACTATCATATTTATTTCTAGTGAGGTTAACTTTCAATAGATATCCTCTCCTCCTTGCTTGCTCAAATTCCCATCGTATGGCTGCATTTGAGGATACGGTTACGGTATCCTAGAATGAAATGTTCAGTCATGAGGAAAAAATAAAACAAAACTTGCCTCCTCATTTCCTCATCATCTTTCACATGATAATATATGATATGATATAATACCATATCCATCGACCGTCATGCCATCTTCCTTTCGAAAGGCCCGAAAGAGTCTATCTCTATCAAAGTTAAGCCGTTCATTCAAAAGAAGTTCAGTAAGACTTCGCTCATCTCGTTCAAGTAGTAATAGTAGTGGAAGCAGTAGCAGTGGCGGTCCTCCATCAGTAGTAGTATACCCGAGCAATACATTCAACTTTAATATTGACGATACAGGTAATGAAGAAAAATCTGTATTAGTATCTCCAACTGGTAGTGCTGCAAATAACGTAGTGGAGGAAGTAGATAATGATATCGATAATCAGTCGAGCAGTATCTCATCATATGTTGCCATCGGCGGTAGGATAGATAATACATCAGATATTGCATCAACCGAAATAGATGATACACCAGATATCATAATCCCAACTAAAGAGACTGACTCTCTTGTTATTGTGAATAATGTGGAAAATATACCGGCAATAGACATCGTTGAAGATGAAGTAGACGATACACAGAATGATACCCCAAAACAAACTGTGAATAGGATAGAAGTATCACGTGACAATGAAAACAAACCTCCTGATAATCAATCTTTCAATAACGGTGATAGGGTAAGAGTTGTCAAACAGGGACATAAGCGATATGGCATGTGTGGTGCTATTGTAAAGACAACTAAATGTTTTGTTTCCTTTGAGGATGAAAGGTCAAAGGAAATCATCAAGATATACCGTACTTCTGTAGCTCGTGTATCTGATGATATTGCATCATCCACAACAACAACAACAACATCGTCTTCTTCTGCAACATCACAAAAGAACAAATCTGGCAATGCAAACAATCCACAAGTATCTAACAAGCCCACTGATTTTGCTATCAACAGTAGTGTAACAGTCCTATCAACTCATACATTACACGGCGGTAAGACTGGTACAGTAATAAGACATACGGCAAAATTTGTAGTAGTAGTATTCAAAGAATCATCAAAAGAACGTCGTATATCACCCAAGTTTCTTGAAGCTTGCAATACCAATCCGAGAGAGACTAGCTCTTTGTCTACTATCACACCTTCAAACTCCGAGCCAAACAGTAGTATAAGTACAGTATCACAGAGTTGTAGCAAAAACACAGTAGAAGCTTGGATCCCTTCTCACAGCAAACAGTCTTCAATGATATCACAAAAAAACAAATCTAATAATGCACACAATCTACAATCCTTACCCTCCGACAAGCCCACTGATTTCGCTATCAACAGTTGTGTAACAGTCATATCAAGCCATTCATTACACGGCGGCAAGACTGGCACAGTGATAAGACATACAGCAAAGTTTGTAGTAGTAATATTCAAGGAATTACCACACAAAGAATGTCGTATATCACCCAAGTTTCTTGAAGCTTGCAAGAGATCAACTTGACCATCCAGATGCAGTAAGTTACAGTTGAGCTTACAAACAAGCATTAGAATATAAGAAGGAGGTAAGATTGTCTTAAGAACATTTGTTGTCAGAGATACTAGATAAACTTCACAAGTATCTTACTTCTGAATGTGTGTAGATAGGATTGCAATATATTGCCAATACTAATGTTGATAGATGTTAAAGTTAATGTGTTAATGTAGATGGGGCATATGCTGTAATTGTGAATTGTGTGTGACACTTCCGAGACAAATCTTGACACTTCAAGGAAAGAATGCCAACCCTCTCTCCCAACCGCTCATTTTTTCATCAAAGTGCTCTCGGCATCATGCAATTGCAATGAATCTTATAGCCACTAATCTCGTCATTGATATCCTCATAATCACCAGATAAACATTTGCAAACATGAGATATAATATCTCTCTAATACTCGCGGTAGCGACGACGCTAAGATGGTCGTGTAATGCAGCGTCATCGCCATCATCTCCACTTGCGTCACTTGCTGCTGCATCTAAGCGAGCTTTTATCAATAACAAGTCAACTACCACTAATAATAATGATAATACTGATATACCATCAGTAGTAGCACAAGATATCACAGATCTAGTACCCTCCGGCGGTGCCGACGGTGTAGTAGGTATAGCCGATGATGAAACATCAATCGCTGAAAATCCAGCATTAGATGAAGTTGCCGATGCACCATTAATATCCGACATTGAAATGTTATCCAACATGTTAGCCGAGGTAATTAAGAAAGAAAATCCAACAGTATTTAATTATTATACACAATTACGTACCTTGGGTAAACAACGTGCATCAAATCCTAACGATGTTACATCCTTTGAGGAAATGAAGAAAATTGCACATGATGTTTCGCCTGAGGATACATTGGGTGTAATGAAGACATTTGCAATTGCATTAAATTTAGTTAATGCCGCAGAGGTACATCATCGTATGCGTATAGTGCGTAATAATGAAGAACAGGTGGCAGGTATGGAGAATGTACATGTTGGTCCACTTCCCATGGTGGAGGATTCTATTAGGGGTACATTGGAAATTATGTTGGAAAATGATGGTATTAATTCAGATGAGATATTTGATAAATTGATTACACAAAAGTGTGAAATTGTATTGACAGCGCATCCTACTGAGGTTAATAGGAAGACTATTATTCGAAAGTGTAAGTATGTGTATTGTTTGTTGTGTGATGTTTTGAGTGTTTGTTGTGTAAGGGTATATCTCTGTTGTTTGTAAATAACATACTCATTTTTATCGTATGTACATATCCTTTACTTTCTTAGACCGCAAGATTTCAGAATTACTTGCCTACTTGGAACGTCCCGATTTACACCCATTTGAACGTGCCGAAGCCTTGAATTCATTGCGTGGAATTATTGCTGCCATTTGGGGTTCTGATGAGATTCGGTAAGTCATTATTATTGTTGATTATTACATTATGTATTTTATACATTTATGATATAAACTGATCAATTTATTTTATATGTCTAATCCGACCCACCGTTAAATATATAAAGCCGTGTAAAACCTACTGTCCAAAAGGAAGCTGCCGGGGGAAATGCTGTCATCGAATCAGTCCTATGGGATGCCGTACCATCCTATTTGCGTAAATTAGATGCGCAATGTCGTGTAACTCTTGGCCGTAAACTACCCGTTGATACTGCTCCCATCAAATTCGCTTCATGGATTGGTGGAGACAGAGATGGGAACCCCAACTGCACGCCCGAGGTTACATTAGAAGTGGTAACACATCAACGATTACGAGCTGCTAAAATGTTCTTACAAGAATTAAACATATTATACTCTGAATTGGCAATTAGTAGTCGATTCTCAAAGGAGTTGGAAACATTGGCTGACAGTATTACTGACTCGGATGATGTTCGTGAGAAGTACCGCCGAGTCATTGGACACTTGCGTAAACGATTAGTCCGAACAATCAAGGATTGTGAGGCAAAGTTACACAACATTAATGATGCTTCTGTACACTTCTCATCCTCGGAGCATGCCTTTGGATCCTTGGCTGGATGGGAGGATGTTGAGCCTATCATCAAGTCTGCCGAACTACTGGACCCGATGAAGGTTATTTACAATTCATTAGTTGAGACCGGCTTTGAGTTAGTTGCTGATGGTCATGTATCAGATATTATCCGTCGTATTGTAACATTCGGTATGACTTTGGTACCTTTGGATATCCGTGAGGAGTCAACTAGGCATACTTTGGCCTTGGACGCCATCACTCGTCAGCTTGGTATTGGAAGTTACAAGGTTAGTTCTATCATTATGTTCCATCTTTTCTTTCCTTCTGTTACTAATTGTTCTAACTCACATATCCCTATTTTTTTTAGGAATGGGACGAGGCAGCACGGTTGAGCTGGTTGCAGGCTGAACTTAACAGCAAGCGACCACTATTTCGTATTACAGACATTGTTTCAAATAACTTTGGTTTAGATCCTGATATTAGAAAGACCTTAATGGTATATAAGGTAGCGTCAGAGTTAGACTCGGAGTCACTTGGTGCATATGTGATTAGTCAGGCTAATACTGCTAGTGATGTCCTAGCCGTCATGTTGCTTCAGAAGCAGTTTGGCATGACGGCTGAAAATGGAAAATTGATGAGAGTTGTTCCTCTATTCGAGACACTTGATGATCTGATGAACTCACCTGAACAGCTTGAGACTTTATTCAGTGTCAACAGCTACATTGGTGCCATTGGAGGGAAGCAAGAAGTGATGGTTGGCTACTCTGACTCTGCTAAAGATGCAGGAAGACTTGCAGCTTGTTGGGCTCAATACACTGCACAGGAAGCAATGGCAGGTATTGCAGACAAGCATGGAATTGAACTTACTTTCTTCCACGGCAAAGGAGGTACAGTGGGAAGAGGAGGAAATCCAGCTCTCTACCGAGCTATTTTATCACATCCTCCCAACACTATCAATGGACGATTCCGTGTTACAGAACAGGGAGAAATGATCCGACAGAACTTCGGCTCGCTTGAAATCGCTCAAAGATCTCTCGACATCTACACTGCTGCTCTCTTGAGAGAGTCCTTTGTAAAGCGTGTCGAGCCTAAGCAGGAGTGGAGGGATCAAATGCAACGTGTGAGCGATGTGTCGTGTGCGGCCTATCGTCATACAGTGAGAGAGGATCCACGCTTTGTGCCCTACTTCCGACAGGCCACACCCGAACTCGAGCTTGGAGTATTGAATATTGGCAGTCGTCCTGCCAAGCGTAATCCCAAGGGAGGTGTTGAAAGTTTAAGAGCTATTCCTTGGACTTTTGCTTGGGCACAGACGCGTATGCATCTTAGTGCTTGGCTTGGAGTTGGTGCTGGTCTTAACGGAAGTGAAGAGGACGAGAAAGTTCTCCGTGAGATGTATGAGGAGTGGCCATGGTTCCGTGAGATTATCTCCTTGATTAGTATGTTGGTGTCGAAGACTGATTTCAGTATCACCAAGAATTATGATGACTTGCTTGTCGACGAGAGTCTCATGAGTCTTGGAAATGAAGTCAGAGACAAGCTTGTTGAGACTCGTCAGGCAGTTATTGATATCTCTGGTTCTCAAGACATCAGTGGACCTCATGTTCAGTTGATGAGAGCCTCTTCAACTATTCGTAATCCATACGTCGATTCTATCAATGTTGTGCAGGCTGAGATTCTAAAGGTATTGCGTTCTATGCCGGCGGATGATTCTCCTGACCTCACTCTTGAGTTACGTGCTATTAAGAGTACTCGTACAGACGCCCTCCTTCATTCCATCAAGGGAATTGCTCAGGGCATGAAGAACAGTGGATAGATATTAGCATATCTAGGTTTGTGGATGGTTTAGGGAAGCAATGTGGTGTGTGTTTAGCTAATCTTAAAGCTAATAATATCTGTTTAAGAATGATTTTCATGTAGCTCCTAAAACTTTCCACCGCCTTCACCCGAACCTAAACTGATACTTGCAGCTCTAGCATTCTCTGCCGCTACTCCATCTCCTAACTTATCAAGTACGTTTCCGTATCTCCACCATACCTCAGGACAATTTGAACGTAATGTCGTACCTTCACTACATATCGTTCTAGCTAGACATAGACTTTCATAATCGCCTACTTGCATGGCTGCATAGTTGAGTGGATACTCTAGGAATTGTCGCAGATCAAAGTCCCACCCAATTGGAGAAGAAGAGGCCTCGTTGGAAGTAGGAAGTGTATACGTTGAAGATGATAGTCCTGTGGGCATTTCCCATCGCTGACAATCTCTTGCTTGAGCTAGTAATTTCATAACTTCTCTCCATTCATCTTCAATTAGTGTAGTGTCAGAAGACTCATCTAAGGCTGACGTTGATACCAATTTCAACTGACCAAGTTTCATTAACTTTCCCATTTTATGTAACCCTTGCATTGCACTTTGTAGAGGTTGAGATACTTTGTTGTTCGAGCGGAGGTGCTCATTGGGATCAATCACTAATGACGATGCTACCATTGCTAGAGGCATGAATTCTATTGAAGACTTGCTTTCAGTTGTATCGTTATTGGCACTTTCTAAAGCTGTACACCATGCTACTCTCATATCAGCCCATCTATCATCAGATTCAGGTATTGCTTCACAGAGGGTTAGTCTGAGCAATAAAGCTGTTGCATGTGTGAGTAATAGAGGAGTAGGTGGTAGCCAACACATAACATCTTCAACCGTTCTTCGTTTGAGTCTTTTAACATCTTGGCTCTTTCCTTCTTTTGATGAATCAGATTGTTGTTGTGTTTGGTGTGTACTACCACCACCTCCATTATTACTACTACCAAACCAACCAGTAAACATTGAACCCACGGCACCGGCCACATCCTCCTTAACACTCCTGGGTATTCTCTTCTCTCTCAAACATACTTCTTCTCCACCCTTCTCTTGTCCCTCTACAGTATTTCCACTATATTCTAATACATTACCAAACCCTCCATCATACTTTGCAAGTGCTGATCGATCTGCTCCATTCCTTTTCTGATCTAATAATGCTATACCTGCATAACCCTTCATTCTTGTATTGAAATGTAAATATCCACATGCTTCGTATGATTGTGTGCCATCGTATGAACTTAGCTTGGATGTCATTTCAGATGATCTACCTTCCGAGGCAAGACAATTTGATATTGCCCAAATTGACGTGCCGCCTGACCCTTCAGCGTCTCTTGCCATGGCAATCTCTGCAAGACGTTCAGCAGTTGATGCTCGTGATGATGATGACGAAGATGACAAACCGACAGATATAAGTGATGTGGCCATATTCTGAGCAGGATGGGATTGTTGCAATCGTAATGCACCTCCATCTCTCTCAGTCCAATAGGATGACACATTTGTTGCTGTCCGACAAGCTGCTTCACTATCACCTATAGTATGCGCTACATCTAATGCCAAACTCAATCCAAGTAAATCACCGGGATATAATTCTAGCAGTCTCAGATATGCACCCATTGCATCGTGATGATTATCTTGTAGTAATTGATGTAATGCATGTAAGTGCCATCGTTCTCTTTGTGTTACTAAATGTATTGGTTCTTCTTCATTTGTACTGCTACTTCCAACAGATGATGCGGTTGGTAGAATTGCATCACGAAAAGAAACTGCATTCTGTGCCATTTCATATAAACTTGGAGGAGGTGCATTAGGCATGTCTCGTGTTGTACTTAACAATCTATCAATCCGATGTACATAATGACTACCTCCCTGTGCCAATACTGGTGCTACTGATGCCACTGCTAACATTGGAGATGTCGTAATATTGGTACTATCTACATTGTTACAATTCCATTCCCAAGCACATCGTATCAACTCACTCCATGCCATTGCAGATGAGTGGAATGCCCTTGCCTCTGGTCCATCACCATCGTTACCTGTATGTAAATTAGCAGATCCACGTGAGAGTATACATAATGCCATCCCATCAAAGGATGATGTTGCATTGATAATTCTATCTGATGATAATTCAGAGGATGGTGACGAAGAAGATGATGGCAATACTGTTTGTGCATCGACTATATCAGCAGTTTGTGTATTGGCTCCAGTACTCTGTTGTGATTGTATTGATGTTGGTAATTGATGATAAATTGATTTTATAGAATTGCAATCTACATTATTCACAAAAGTGATAGCCTCTCCAAAGAAATCGACATGTCGAGTAATACCATCTGGAAGATATTCTAAATTGGTTTCATTGTTCAGTACACTAGCATCATGAGACTGCTCTATATTTGCAGTACTAAAGTATTTGCAAGTGTAAATTGTCGATAATGATTGTGTTGATGTACTTTGTTTGTGGATGTGATATCGGCGTAGTGGTATCCTCGGTAGCCTATGCATCATGATATGAGACTCTGGCAACAACTATAACTACTTCGAATAATGAGTGAGTATAAGATATCAAATGGCAACGAGTAGGGATAAAAGTAGAGACTATCCAACACATCTAACAAAGAGGCAAGCGGCAAGTGATCTTTTAAGAAGCGACCGTTTAGCTCAGGGGAATAAAAATGGGGGAGGGAGGAGAAAAAGATTAGAGTGGCATTACGATAGCTTGAAGTATGTCTAATAGTCATATACTCGATATCTCTTCTACGCTCATATAATAGCTCCGTTGCTAATTTGCTAATCTACGGCGTTGCTGGTATTATTACAATTGTATTGCAAAGATTCAATACCAAAGATCCATCACCCCTCAAGATACCCAAACAATCGTCATAGCTATCTACACATCAAAAGTACATCATCAACTTGGTTGAACCTCTACTACTTCAGTATATCGTTACATTTGATAATATAATACAAAGTTCTCCGAGCTATGGGTCTCATTGATAATCCTCTCATTCTATCTCTTGCAAACTGGGCATGGGGGGTAGATCCAAATCCAAACGTGTCACCAACATCATGTCTCGATACCTTCCCAATCCTTAGCACACCGTGTTTATCACGCTTAATTGCCAAAGGTATAGGTATCGTTATCATTATTGCATCGTGTATAAACAAGGCACCTGTCATTAACAATATATTCAAATCAAAGAGTGTGGCTGGTTTATCGGTTGGGAGTGCATATGGGGAAGTCATAATGTATTCGAATGCTGCCTTTTATAATATCCTGAAAGGTAATCCATTCACGGCATATGGAGAGACATTTTCAGTATTGATACAGCAAATGGTTGTAGTTTCATTGATTTGGATATACTCCCAACCAAACATTAGCAAGAAAGATATAGTATTGGCAATAATTGGATACACTCTATACTTGGTTGGTGTCTTTCAAGTATTAGGAACAATGTACACTGATTTTATTTACATTTTAATGGTATACAATCCAGTTGTATTGGTTAGTACAAGAGGTGCACAGATTCGTACAAATTATGTGAATAAACAAACTGGAGCGCAGAGTATTGCAACAACTGGAATGAACTTGGCTGGAAGTTTAGTGCGGATTGCCACTACAATCAAAGAAGTCGGATGGGACTTTCACATCCTTAGAGCATATGGTACAAGTATTACTTTAAATACCATCCTATTTACTCAGATTCTACTATACAAGGCAAATACGGCAAAGTTTTTAAAGGATCTAAAGGAGAAGAAGAAGGATTAAGTCTCTTCATACGAATATATGATGTGATTAGTTGTTATATGGAGTAAAAAGTGAATAGTATGGGGTATAAAGTGTATATGTCAAGTGAAGAGAATGATGTGAGATTAGATCAAAGTTATAAATGGATTTCTCTAGCTGATGCCTAAGGTAGTGAAGTTCTAGACCGACGAACTCTTTCAATTTTGTTCAATCGAACCCGAGTAAGTACTTCGTCAACTGTCTCTCGCATCTTGACTCTGTGATGGTGATTATCAACAACTTCAGCCTTGATCTTATCCTTGAAGAAGTTTGGCATAATATTGACCTTCAAACGAACAGACCCAGTACTTTTTGTATGGAGACCAGCCTTGCTCAATAGTCGAATATCAGTGTCTTTCGACAGCTCAAGCTCAGTAGGCATGGGATCTTGAGGTCCTACTTCACAAGATGAGCCTAAAAAGTAATCGTACATTCGGCCTTCCGTTTCACCAACGCCAGGACAAGCAATTGGTTTCCATGTGGGAACTTGCAAGTCATATGTACCAGCTTCAGTTGGAATATTAACTGTGCCACAACCTGCTAGTGATTCAAAGCCAAAGTTGTTCTGAAAGAATACTTTTAATTCAAGCACAAGCTGGTTTGGCTGTTTGTCGGTGTCACTACTGTTGTTGAAGAGAAGCGAGAATTGATGATTGATATGATAGAGAGATGCATCACTGCCACTAATTGCTGCATTAATGATCAACCCGAGTGGAACAACAGTGAATAGCAAGGCTAGCGAATAGTCATGTCCATAATCTCCATACCAAAGCATCAAGACAAAGGCAACACCAATAAAGGCAATTATAAAGTTGGAGACAAACTCCAAGCTTTTACGAACTGATGAGCAAGACGAAACACTTGATGTTGACCCCTCAAGTAGCAGTCTTTCTTCTTTCTTATCGGCACTATTGGTCGACTCTACAACCTTGTACTGAACTGAAATATTAGAGCCGTGTGGTGAAGAAAGTAGCAGGTTTGACTGAGCAAAAGCATCGCCTTCAATGGAGACAAGCTCTACATTGGCAGCGTGGGTGAACATATCATTACTTCCGTCGTACAAGGAATCACACGAGCTGAAAACATTGTGGATCTTCTCGCGTCGTGCATCTTCTCTATCATTCATACGTTGCTCAGCAATCATTTGTTCCATGTTTCTATTGTCTTCATCAATTGTCGGGCATTGGATTGTGTATTCATACACACAACCGACAGCTGAAAATGAATGCGTTGTGATACGGTGGCCCATCTCTAGCACTTTACTGATACTGTTGTCTGACAAAAACACAGTTCCTTCGTAATCCTCGGGTTCGACTTCACTGAATTGAGGGGTGGCAGACAATTGGCCATTCTCGTGTACTTTTATCACGCACAGAACTGCCTCATCGCCGTGTCTAGGCTTGGCCACAATCACCATTGCTTGGCATTCATCTTCCCTGAGCAATCTCTCCATACGAGAACGATTCGTAGCTGACATGGATTCTAAATCTGAACGTAGAATGAATCCTTGATCTGTTTGATTATTTGCAACAATGTCCTCGTTTGTATACGTGAGTATACTAACTTGGGAATCGTTTGTAGTTGATTGTGGAAGAATCTTTTCTTGCCAACGGATGTGGAAGTGTTGTTGATCTTTCAAGGTGATGATGAAAGACAGTCCATCTATCTGTGTAGGGGAGAGATGGTAGTATGAAGGCAGAGACATGTTTTGTTTATTGCTAAGCTGACACAGCTATTCACTAAAGAGGATTATTAGAGATTGTAGTAAGACGGTACCATTATTGTTTATTCTTCGAGGTCTCTGCTGTTAGTGTAATGCTGTCTGGTCAATAAGAAATGAAAGAGTGCTGTGAAAATGTACTTACTTACCTCTACCTTCCAGACACTCTCACTCTAAAGCAAGATGAAAGTAGACGCTTCAGTAATTGCAGCAGGCCAGCAATGCGGTGTAGACGTAGAGGGCCTTGTTAAGAAGTACTCTAAAAATGGACAACAAAGCTCTTCGTCGCAACAACAAGAAAGCACTTCATCTTCAAACAAAACAACTATTAAAGGAATGAATAGGCTAGATAAATTCCAAATTTGCTCTGTCTGCAAGGGATATGGGCTAGTAAAGGAGATTTACAACCACCAAGTCAAGGAGTTTTTCTGTGAGAAGTGTGAAGGCGAGGGTATTGTCAGAAAAGAGTAAAGAATATTCGGGTAGTATTTGAGTTGTAAGGATCGGAATGAGATGAACTGAGGGCGCTTGTCAGACGATGGTACAGCAACAGCAACAGCATAAGACAGTTGGGAATGTTGTTTGGGAGTTGGAGAGATGTTTCAAATATGTTTTATGTACGTGATCTCGGAGATAACTGAACTAAACGTAAGCATCAACAAAGGACAAAGAAGAGCTATCTGTCTCCCTCCTCTCGTTGCCTTCTTATGCTATGTATCATCAAACCCTTACAGTCGACCTGTACATACGAATATGATCCTATGTTTGTGGGTTTCAGTGTACTGTAGGTTTACAGTTACTGTCTATCTTATGGATTATTCCGACACTAGCACTCAAAGACCGATTCACATACGATATTCAAATGAAATCATATTTATCTTGAACATTGTATCAACATACTTACCTCGTGTATAACTGGTATGGATGTAGAGAAGACCGCAATTGTAACATACAAAGCATCAGAGAGGTTCATTCACCACCACCTATATTTATTGCAATAGGAAGAGAACGTAGGTCAAATTAACAAAATAGAAGTGTGGTTGATATATTATGTTCTTTGATAGATGGGTGGATTTTAGAAAATCCGGTTTGTATAATATCAAGATGTAGATAAAGACATATCATGTTGCCATGATACATCTCAGTCCACACACTCGATATTATAATATGATGTGTCACGAGAAGATGAACATAATACGATGACGACAGTTAAATAGTAATTTAACCACCGAATCCGTAAAGGGTCTTTCCCTGACGCTTAAGAGCGTAGACAACGTCCATGGCAGTGACAGTCTTACGACGAGCATGCTCGGTGTAGGTGACGGAATCACGGATGACGTTCTCAAGGAATACCTTAAGTACACCACGGGTCTCCTCGTAGATGAGACCACTGATACGCTTAACACCACCACGACGAGCTAGACGACGGATAGCGGGCTTGGTGATGCCCTGGATGTTGTCACGAAGGACCTTGCGATGACGCTTGGCGCCTCCCTTTCCTAATCCCTTTCCTCCTTTTCCTCGGCCAGACATGATTAATTAGTTGTTGTTGATGATGATTGAATCGATAGACGATTTATGAGTTCATTTTTGTGTTTTGAGCATGAGATGTGTGCTTTCTTGTAACCGCGCCATATTTTATACGTAGGATTATACGTAGGTTTGTACCACACGTAGAAAAGGTATGTAGAAACTTGGTACTGAAGCATTGGATACTATTGAAATGTTTGTATTAGTTTTATGGTAGTTTGCAGTAGCCGTGTACAAAATAATATTTGATAAATAATAAATGTTGCATACCCCTAATTAGTGGCGCGGATTACAAGAAAGCAAAAACGAGGTGCACCCTCAAAACAACAATACAACAAAGCTCATAAATCGTTCATCGATTCAATCAACACTCAACCACCCCACTACTATTCAAAATGGCCAGAACAAAGCAAACCGCACGTAAGTCCACCGGAGGTAAAGCTCCCCGTAAGCAGCTCGCCACCAAGGCAGCACGTAAGTCTGCCCCCGCCACCGGAGGTGTCAAGAAGCCCCATCGTTACAGACCAGGAACCGTCGCCCTTCGTGAGATCCGTCGTTACCAAAAGAGTACCGACCTATTGATCCGCAAGCTTCCCTTCCAGCGTTTGGTACGTGAGATTGCCCAGGATTTCAAGAGTGATCTTCGATTCCAGGGATCTGCCGTCCTTGCCCTTCAAGAGGCAGCCGAGGCCTACCTTGTTGGTCTTTTCGAGGACACTAACTTGTGTGCCATCCATGCCAAGCGTGTTACCATCATGCCTAAGGATATTCAGCTTGCCCGTCGTATCCGCGGAGAGCGCTCATAAGTGTCTTATTGATGTTGTTGTTGCTATCGTTGTTGTATTGCAATGTTGATCTTATCGTATGATGAGATTTATGTTGTAGACACATGATATGCACACACATCATCCCAAACACACCAAAACCGGATTTTCTAAAATCCACCCATCAATCAAAGACTATCATAACCATTGCAATTTATTCATCTATTATCAACTTTCTCTATTGCAATTCATAGGTACTTACAGAGTCTCGATATCTAATATGTTATTAAGTCAGAAGTAAATCTGAACACAAGATGTGTACTTTGTTTATGAATAGGCTGTGGTGAAAGTACATGTGTGTAGTGATAACAGTATATCTATAGTAGTCTTCTAACACTGTGATATACAAATACAAACCAACAACATCACAGCCGTACAGTCTCTATTTTTTGTGTTCATACATGAACTGTGTGTGACAAACAACTCTACACTCTTAATCTAGATTATGATAGTCAATGAAGGATCAACAAATAAGAGGAAGCTGGTTCTAGGTTATAATATCTCAAAGTGCTTATCTAGAACTTGTCAACTCTCACTAGATATGTATAGAATCTCAATCCGCTACGATCTGACTTGTCAACTCTCACTAGATGTTGATATAGAATACTCAGCCCTATGAACACAACACAGATACATATAGCCACCAGACTCGTATCATTCTCTTCCGTACTATATGAAATGAGTATGAGTAGATAAACATATGTATTGCAATGGCAAACTTTATTGATCTTTGATGATAGGGCGGATTTTATAAAATCCTGTTTTTGTGTATATGATATGAACAAATGAACAGCCACCCCGAAGAAGGAGACTATGTACTCATTGCAAATCATAAATACGTATGTGTATATCTATTGCTTATTTGCCAGACTTCTTTGGAAGAAGAACAGCGTGGATGTTGGGAAGGACACCTCCAGCAGCGATGGTAACACCTCCAAGCAACTTGTTCAATTCCTCATCGTTCTTAACGGCAAGGGTGATGTGACGGGGTACGATACGAGCCTTCTTGTTATCACGGGCAGCGTTACCTGCAAGTTCCAAGATCTCGGCACATAGGTACTCAAGGACCGCAGCAAGATAGACGGGGGCACCAGCACCCATACGAGTGGCATACTTTCCTTGCGGAGGTAACGTCCGATACGACCGACGGGGAACTGAAGTCCAGCCTTGGCAGAAGAGGTAGTACTCTTCTTCTCGCCGCGGCCTCCTTTTCCTTTTCCAGACATGGTGATTAGTAGATTTAGTAGTTGAAAGTGGTGATTGAATCGATGAATCGATTTTATGAGCTTTGTTTGTGTGCTTTGATGTTATGTCCTTGCTTTGATTGTGTGAGTGAAAAGAGGCTGTCAGCATAAAATATACTGTGGTAGCGTATTTATGCGTACATTTACCTACAAGTACAAACAAATCCCTTCAGTTTGCGACCTGCGCGCCCAAAATTCGAGTCGAAAGTAGGCCGTCAGAAACTGGCGCGAGGTATCCTCACACAAAACAACACATCAAACAATTATAAATCGTTCTCGATTCTTTATCAACAACTAATCAACAACAACACTATCCCATCATGGCTAAAACACCATCCAAGAAGGCTCCTTCCAAGGCTGCCAAGAAGGCCCCCGCCGACGGCAAGAAGAAGCGTAGCAAGAAGCGCGTCGAATCTTACTCCACCTACATCTACAAGGTCCTTAAGCAGGTCCACCCCGATACTGGTATCAGCAAGAAGGGTATGTCCATCATGAACTCCTTCATCAACGATATCTTTGGACGTATCGCTGGAGAGGCTGGCAAGCTTGCCACCTACAACAAGAAGGCTACTCTTTCATCCCGTGAGATCCAAACTGCCGTTCGTCTTATGCTTCCTGGTGAACTTGCCAAGCACGCCGTATCTGAGGGTACCAAGGCCGTTACCAAGTTCTCCTCCGCCTAAGTATTATTACATTAGGTTATTGCAATGATATTGTTTACCAACAATAGCAGTGTGGCTTGCACCATTTAGCCATCACAAAAACAGGATTTTCTTAAATCCGCCCAATCATCAAAGATCAAACATTTACTTTTTCACATGTACCATCTTTTATTATCACCTTACAACTTAGGTAAGATTACACGTATAAGAGGAGTCTCAACACAGTTGTAATCTTTGATTGAAGAGTTGCAGTGGTGGATATAGTGTATGGCGCTACCTATGTGTTATTTCATCAGCGGTTTGGAGTAAGTAGGTGCACCTTATCATAATAGGCTAAACTGAATAGTACTTGATAGTTCATACTTATTGACACTGTGTTAGAATGAATTGCAATGTAGGTACTTATATCCCCATTACGTTAACACTTCTGAGTACTCATATGGTATATCCTAGCGTCTCTTCTCTGAGTAGTACTTTAGAACTCAACAGGCTACCCTCATTCACTCTAGATTCGTATCGTTCCACTTTGAACAAATCAGTATCAACAAACACAAACAGTGTAATAAAGTCATCCGATCAAGTGTATAAGAGAGGAGGTAATGAAGAGGTGATACCTAGATGTTCCTTTGTTGTACAGGGCGGATTTTATAAAATCCTGTTTGTTTGTTTGTTGTTTAAGAATCCTCATCTAAATCTAAACAGCTACCAATGCTATACTCCATCAATATAATATAAAATAGAGAGAACGTAATAACAGATTCAAATGAGGATTACCACACAATAACAACACATTTGAGTTTCAGTGCTTATTTCTTGGACTTCTTGGTGGTCTTCTTCTTTGTGGCTTTCTTCTTAGGAGCTGCCTTCTTCTTGGTAGCAGGCTTCTTCTTTGTTGCGGCCTTCTTCTTGGGTGCCTATAATGATGTGTATATGATACAGAACATAGTATTAGATAATTGAATGAATGGACAACACAGTTTACATGACAAATCATAAAACTTACAGCCTTTTTCTTGGGTGCAGCCTTCTTCTTAGGAGCAGTCTTCTTCTTGGGTGCGGCCTTCTTCTTAGGAGCAGCCTTCTTCTTGGTAGCAGCAGGCTTACTCTTCTTTGTGGTGGCGGCCTTGGTGGCGGCGCTAAGCTTGAAGGATCCCTTGTTCTTGGTAAGTTCACCATCGGCAACAGCCTTGTTCAAGGCTTTCAAGTACATGCCGTTCATCCACTTCTTATCCTTGGGAAGGTTGGCCTGCATGTGCTTCTTGATAGCAATGGAGGAGGATCCGGTACGGTCCTTAAGTGCCGAGATGGCGTCGAAGATTCCTGCTTTGTATGACATGATGATGGAAGTTGGTTGTTGTTGGGAGCTGTTTGATGGTGTAACGACAAAGTTATATATGAATGATGATGTGGTTAGAGAAAGGTGCACCGACGGACGGATATAGAATTGTAATAAACATATACGATATATCTCTAATTCATCAGTAGTATAGGGTATACCAACATCCATCTGTATATAGATTGAGGTACACCACACCAACGGACAACAAAGTTGAGGGTTCACATGCACCGTCTTTCCATGATTGCATCTCTTGATCCAACGACGGTCGACGAACATATCATATGCACACAACCTTATCACCCACAGCACTGTATACCACCCTTCTCCTCTCTATCTCCCCGTCCACAAAGGGCCACACAATCACTTATCCTACCTGTGTTATTAAACTGTTGTTCAAATTATGAGAGCAAGAAAGCAACAAAAAAGCAAGCAAATTTCGAGATGGCTAACACGTGACCAACTTCGTGACTGGGTGGCAAGAGAAGAATGCATTGCCTTGCTACCTAGATCATATGCAGTATGCAGCTCTTACTTGATACAAAGGCTCAGCGTACTCTAATGTTTGAAGAACTTGAATCATTGTCTTTGCAGTAGCTCTCTATTAGTACCTTTATCTCATCTATATCTCTGCGCAAAGGGTATCTTTGAAAGGCTGAACTAGGATATCATTAAACAAGAGTTTCCACTTAGTTGAGGTATATTAAGAATGTTTGTTGTATCTACTGTTTTCATGTCTAACCACCCTCAGAGTAGCAAATGTGCCGTCGTCATTCTACATTCATACTTCAAGCAATAGTATTACTCATCATATCAGAATGTATATTCTTCAATCAACCTTCTACAATATGTCCGGAAGATTGTCCTCATAAATCAATTGCATCAACTGTGTAGCACTCTTCATACCATCACCGTCTCTTGTCTTTGCATTACATCGTTGCCATGCTACCAGTGAGGCAAATGTACCTGCAACTTGTGGAGATACCTTCATTTGCTCTTCGTCATTACTACTCATACTCCTATCTTTACATATCAGTTGTTCCATTGCAGATCCCCATGAGCTAGCAGCTAGACAAAGCCCCGCGAATAATGCATCTCCGGCGCCATTGGCATTCACCTCACCGTCAATTTGAAATGCTGGGATACGCACTTGTGTTCCTGGTATCCATTGACTAATAGCTATTGGTTGTTGCTCATTATTGGTAGTTGATAATCGTTGCAATCGTTTAGTATCGGGTGTCACACTGACAAATGCTCCTTTAGAACCCAGTGAGAGTAGTACCACTGCACATCCTTTTTCATGAAATGATGATATTTGTGATAGCATTTCAGAGCTTACGACATCATTTTCTTTGGTGGTATCCTCGTTTGCTTGTTTATCATGTTGTGATAGTACCATTACTTCGTCTTCATTCAAATGCAATACATCAATCTCGCATAATGATGGCATTAGTGCTTCCCGTGCAGCAGTGGAATCCGATCCATCGACTCCATTGAGATCCACGCCAACCAAAACACTATTACTTCCCTCGAGAGATAACTTTTGACGAGCCTTCTGAAGCATATCTCGTAATGAATCACCTTGCATCTCTGGCATTAAATGTGGATATCCAAATAGAAATGCTCGTGTTGGGTGTGTTGGTGCTGTTGTATTGTCCTCTCCTGCAATATATAATTGATTTAATAATTCATCTGATGTGAATCCATCATTGCAAGCCAGATTAACAAAGCAACCGCGCTTGCCATTGTTGTATATTGGTAACACAGCCATTGAAGTACGTACGCTATCATCTCTAAGTACTAGGTCTGTAGATGCGCCTGCTCGTCTATAAAACTCCAATAATGTATTGCCTGCAAAATCAGGACCAACCTTTGTCAATATATGTACTTTCTCTCGTTGTTCGTCGTTTTTAGTATCGTCATCGTCTGATTGACGAAGCAGTAAGGCAAGTGTAGTACCAGTCATAGATGCAGATCCACCCGCACAATGAACTGCCTCGTCATATCGTTCTATTGCCTCATCACTACCCGATTGTGTGCATCCAACCAATTGCAAATCAAGACAGCTCAAACCTGCACAAATTATTCCTCCTTTGATGTTGTTGTATTTGTCTGACATTTTTATACTGTTTCTATTGCTGTTGAAAGATGAATTTGGAGTGTAAGCCTGAAGTGTAGAGGTGTTATATATTATCGTGGCGGCGGCAATAGTAAGAGCTTTAGTAAGCATCATCGTCGTGCGTAACTATGTTTTGAGCATTTGTTAGGAACTGAGATGATTTGGCGATAACCGGTCAGTTGGTGATTGTGTGATTTGTTTTATGTGTGTTAATTGCAAGAGAATTAATATGAGCAGACGCAATATAGAATCTAAATCTCTATCTAGAGCACGAGAATGGGCAGCTGGTCGGATCAAGCAACTAGGTTTAGCTACTAAATCTGGCTTTGTACGTACTGGCGGAGTAAACCATGAAAGTTTATCTACTGGTTTTAATAGTGGCCACCAAAATGGAGGGAGGAAGCGTACAATGGATAGTTCATTAGGTAGTGGTATTACTATCCCTCCACCTACCAAGAGACAACGACGATCTGGTGTGGAACCTGTAGCTCCGCTGCCTAAGGGAAGTGAATTGAAGAAAAGGTAAGTTTTGTAATGTATACTTTTTGAACACATCTTATGGTATAAAAGGTTTGAGTTGTTAGAAATATCTATGTACAAACATGCATTTTATCTCTTTACTTTATTAATACACAGAGGCAGACCACCAACCACCAAAAAGGAAAGAGTGGTTACACAAAAGACAGTGAGCAAAGGTGAAAATACCTTTCAGGTATATCGCGAAAGGAATCAAGCTATATTGGCAACACTCGATCTAAAAGGGGATGATAAGATCACATTCAGTACAACTGCAAAGTTTCTAAAAATTTCATCTCAGCATAGACCATTATGTATGGTTGTAGGGTAAGTTGTTATCTTATATTTTTATTTACGTCTGGTGCATTTTATAATATACATGTACCTCACACTCACAACAACTTTACATCACATATAGCTGCACTAAACAAGCACAAACTAATTCATATGGATGTTGTTATAAACATGGTAATCTACTATCTAAAGCGGGCAAAAAGAAGAAGGGTGGAAAGAAGGCAGCACAATCCAAATCGCCACAAAAGTCAAGCCCAGTAAAGAAAGTGACGGCAGCTAAGAAGAAATCCCCGCAAAAACAAAGTCCAAAGAAGACAGTCCAATCAACACAATTTGTTCATGCTACCACTACTGATCGAGATAAAACATTCCCCGCAGAGCCTGCTGAGGGATTTCCAAAGAAATGGACTATCCGGCGTATCAATCGAATAAGCAAGAACGACAAGAAGCGTGATCTTATTTGGTTTAGCCCTAAGTTAGGATTAAGGTTCAAATCAAGGCGTGATGCTCTGGCTTACGTCGATGTATTGAAACGGTGCAGGGGAGATGAGGCAAAGGCAATCGTGCAATTCAAGAGTAAATAGTTGAGATACGATACAATAGCAGTTATATAAATTTAGTGATGTGCACAATAGTTGCTGCATTAGTCAGAAAAAGTTGCACGGCGTAAGAAACCTCGCTTCTTTTTGCTCTCATCGTCGTCATCTTCAATAGTGATCCTTCTCAGAAATCTTCCTACACCCTTCTTTGGCTCTTCATTCTCCTCTTTTACTTCTTTTTGTTCTTCATACAACTTTCGGATATCTTGTCCGCCTTTGATCCAGATTGCACCTCGGTTATCTGCTTCACCAAGCTGAGTACATGGTTTTTGTTCAGTTGTTGTTGTATCAGCTGTTCTGGTTTCTCCACCAACAAGGAACGTTGGCAGAGCTCCGGTTATATTATCAATAGTACTGCGACGACGCCGCAGTGGTTTAGATGGTTTGCAATTTGTATTAGGTTGATCTCGAGCTACTTGCTTGAATAGTGCATCTTTTATATCATTCATTTGTATCTCCTCGTCTTTCTTTCTCCCGTTGATATTTGATGAGACAGAACTTAATCGCTTCAATCGTCCTCCAAACAGAGTGCCTCGGAGCGGCTTTGACTTGACTGCATTATCCTGTGGATTCTCATAATCTTCAATATTCCATTCCCTATCCTCTCCTTTTTCTGCATCAGTAGAAGATCTCGTACTATCTTCCAACATTGTAGTTAAACAATCTTCTCCCGACATTGCGAATCCAATATGACGAGAAAGATCTGACGCTAGTCTCCCCATTACTCTTGCCTCCTTCTTAGTTGACAGAGATCCACTCTCTTCTTTGTCTGGTGTAAGGGGAGGAGCAGATATTGGCTCGCATCTTTGCTTAATCTCATCCTTGCTTATGGACTCCGTTGGAGAGAGATTCAAATTGGATGGATCCCAATCTAAGAAACCAGAGCTGTCAACAAGATGACTCAATGAGCTATGCAATATCCCTGAAGAAAATAATCCCGCCGAGGCATCCGAATCACTTCCATTCGCCCAACCCAAGTAACCACTTCCACTGAATGATGAATCCGATTCTTGACTCAGTACACTTCTTCGTAACTGTTTCCCCATTTCATCTTCACCTAAAGAATGTGTTTCGCTCAGTGTATCCATATTCTCCAGTAGTGTTGTTTGATCAAAACCGAAATCCATCATGTTCACGCTCGATTTGATACTCATCTGGGCAGGAGACCACTCACCGCCACCAGAATCACTTTTCTTGGATGAATCACTTCTCTTTAGTGATGATTGGCGAACCAAACTCCGCTTAGATGAAGATTGTCTAGATAGACGAAATGATCCAGTTCGAGATCCTCTCATGCCAGAAGATCCTCTCCTTCTCATCATACCTCGTCTCGACGGCCTACGATTCTGGCTATTGGTAATATCTACCTGTTTCTCGTTATCACCCTGTTTCTCGTCAGTATTATTGTTACTATCAGACCCCGGCGTCCCCGGTGTGGATGATCTCTTGTTCTCCGATATACTATTCTCTGATATACTATTCTCTGAGATTGTCGAGCCTCGTCGTATTGGAGTAACTGTATCAAGTCTCGCTGACAGCGCAGCTGCACGATCCTTTAAAGGTATAACCTTATCATCTTTTTCTTCAATTACTCCATCCTTTGCAACATCCTTTAGCTCATCTTTATTCTTTGTTGTTGCAATCAACTTATCATCCCCCTCCTTTGTATCTTTATCACAATTGATACCTCTCGTACTAAGTGCACGCATTACAGCAGCGTTGGTACATCCAGCACCGCCACTTGAAGATTTCATTGCTTTCCTAATCTCTTGCCAACTTGCATTTGGATCTTGCAATACATCCTCAAGTTGCTGTTTTGGAGGTTGTCGTCGACTCATGTTGTTGAAAGATAATATGGTAGATATTATAATATGATGTTTGAGAATTGAAATACTCTGATAGAAACTCTCCTATTTTGTTACTACCACGCGGGGTGTCAGATCAGATCAATCTGCCAATATAATGATTGTTCATAGGCCTATTATGAAGAGCCCTTCCATTATAGAGAGCCGCCTTTTGCATAGCGTGACAATAATATGGAGGAGCAAATGACTGATTCGGGTCATTTTTGGGGAGCCCGGGGGCTAATAGGATACCAACAAATAAGATACTGGTATCTTGCGAAGGTGCACAGTAGTCAGAAAATCGATTATTTCAACTTCTATGCTTTGCAATAACCAGCAATCCTACAACATTATTGCTCTTATCTCACACTGGATTGTACATTGCAATAACTGTATAAATATCTTGCTGCATTGATTCTTCTTATTAAATCCGGGTAGCTTTTTACCTACCCTTTTGGAACCACTACAAACATATACACACTGTACATCAACTCACATCAACTCGGTACACCCAACATATTTTACCGTGATACAACTATAAAGATGAATATGGATGGTGGAGCACGCTTCATTAGTATTAGACCTCCAATGGAGATACAGCCCATTGCAGGTCTACCTCCGGCACAGGGATTTATAGGAGGTCCGCCACCGCCCAGGAAAGTCCACGTTTGCATAGTTTTATTTTGTGTATTTGTGTGGTTAACATGAAGTATGCTTCATAGTAGACCTTTATTTTACCTTTATTTTATTGCCTTTGCAAACCATATGTACTAACATAAATTACTATCATCTCTTTCCATCTCCATAAACTCAAAAAATACATACATATCTTCTAGGGAAGAAGAACCTACCGGTCCACCCGTAGTTATAGGATTAGCACCATGTTATGAAAAGAAAATATTTCGTATTAGAGATAATGATCCAACCATGAATCATTTGTTCATAGGTAGCTGTATCTCCGAAAAGGCATGTAAGCAGCTAGGTAAATGGTTAGGATCTAATACGCACGTATTATACTTTTGCATCGGGAAAGCCTTCCTTAAAGGTGATTCAATGAAGCAGTTATGTGTAGGATTGCAACACAATAAATCAATTAGGGAATTAGAAATTGGGGATAATACTATTAAGAAGGATGAGATGGAAAGTTTGGCACCATTTATACGGACGAATCCTAGTTTACACACTTTAAGTATTGAGGGTTGCCTCGGGAAATGCGGTGTAGAGTTATTATCGGCTGCACTGGGTGCACGAACACACAGTATATCGAACGTATCTCTCGATGGCAATTCCATGGGTGGTGGGGAGTCCAAGGAGAAGGGAACGTTTGATACATTCATCATGGCTTTGGGTAAGAATACCGAGCTACGACGTTTATCACTAATGGGGAATCAAATTGGAGAACAGGCATGCACGGCAATTGCCAGCCTTCTCAAAAATCCTGAATCCAACCTTAAAAGTCTCATCCTTCGTCATAATTATATTGATGATCGATGTGCTGGTATTTTAGCAGATGGATTAGTGGAGAATACAGTATTGAACAATCTAGACCTTGACCGTAACGAGAGGATGACACCGAAGGGATTAATGAAGTTGCTTAACCTTGTTTGCAAAATACCCTCTTCAACTATTCACCTTAATGTGAGTTGGGTATGTCCCCGTACCGATGTGGAGAAGAGTGCACGTCTCAGGATCAAGCTTAATGAACCGTTGCACGCCTTGGGTGTACAGCTATATTCCAATCCAAGGTGGGGTTATACTGTCGAGGATATGCCAAAGGTCAAAATCGTCAAGGAACGGTGTAAATTGGTGTGGAGGGAAACTCCATTTTATTATAACATGAGGGATGGTGATTCACTACGTATCATCCTTGAGGCTGATGGAATTTATGCTCCTCCAAATCTTTTAGATATGAGTGGAGGTCAGTGCATTAGTAAGGGCACACTTCATGACACAGCTACTAGTAACAACACCCTCACATGTTTGGGTTATGAAACTGCATTAAAGCGGGCATTTATCCATGGACCTTTACTCCGTGAATCCTTGGATTTGAACAAACGACAGGATAAGAACTCTGCTGCAAGGATTAAGATTTTCCGCACTCATGTTCAATATAATTTAAACATTGGAGAGTTTGTGGATATGGATGCTGGGCTTACGCCACGGGTATTGGCTTGGATTGAAAGGGCACTTGGAGAAAATGATAACGACCGTACCTATTTTGCTCCTCCACCTCCTGATCTGATGCGGTTTAACACGAGGTATAAGTTGATTCGTAACTCGCCCCACTTGTTTGAGTTTTGAGGAGCGTTGCGGTTTGTCGGTGGTGAGAATTTTGATTTGTGTTTAATGAAAGTGTTGTATCACTAGAAGAATAGGAGTATGTGCATAGTGTCTTGACTTTAATAAGATGCTATTTTGTTTGAATTTATTTTATGCATTCATTTAGTTTTTTAGTATATTTGGCATAAATAATAGATGTATCACTATTGTCGCCAAGAAGCTCGTCTATTCTTCCACTAATATTTCCTGACACGATGCCAATTGCAATCAAGGCCCCCTTGTGTATCTGAACATCTTGACAAGTATCATATCTGAGAAGGAGTAAAAGGATAAGGTTGAACACAATACCACATGCTTGTGAGTTGATTTGTTGGTGACAATCAGAGGTGATATTGACCAGGTGACTAGCAAATCTATCGAATGCCTTGTCTTTATCCTCTTCTTCATTCACATTATAAGAAGATAGATATTGAAGGTCTTGAAGTGTTATCAAACCAGCTATGTGCTGGGCATTTGTTGAGGCCGCAGAGGTAATAGCGGATGTTTCTCTGTCTCCTTGCAGGAGGTGTGCAACAACACTCAACACTTTCCATCCCTGATTTACTCCCTTGCTTTCACTGCAATCTTCCCTGTCCGATGTAATCAAATGGTTGAGGAATAGACATATTGTGCCTCCAACTGTTAAATAAGTTGATAAACTTGTATCAGCTAGAAGTTCTTCATCGGATGCATCCTTCGGGTTCTTGACCGATGACAATTCATCAAATCCGTTTAAAATAAATGAAGATGCTGCATCATGAATTGCACCCTCTTCCTTTGAGTTGTTGACTGGAGAATTGTTGGCTGAAGGGAAAAGCCTCTTGACAACCTTCTTTACTATTCCTACTCTGGGCTTCTTCTTGGGCGTTCGACTTCTACATGGCGTCAAGAAACTAACTTCACGACTATCATCGTCATCAGACGAATATGTGTCAAATGTGTAATCTGCTTGATCAGTCTCCTCGTCAGATTCATCATCATCACTTGATGACTCTTCATAATTTGTAGTAGATGAGCTTGCTGATATTGAACTTTGACTTGATCCAATTGAGTGGTTGTCTGCCTCTGATTGAGTAACCTCGTCGTCTTCATCTATATATGATTTCTCAATCTCAAGTGCATCTTCTAATTTCACTCCAAACCAATAAAGTTGATGGAGATATGATTCATCTTCTTCTGATGTGAGGATGACACGTGAGTAGTATGACTGCACATTCTCTTCAATCTTTATCAGGCAGTGATATATCAGTTTGACTACACTTTGTTGTGATACTTCATGACTCGAGAATAAAGGTAGAGCAGACACTGCAGTGGCGAGTGAGCCATGTGAACATGCAAGGTAGAACAAGTCTTCAGCTGTGCGTAGTACTGGAGGCGAATCATCCGACGGTAGAGGGAAGATGAGGTTAAACTGATGTGGTTCAAGCTGCCTTCCAACCGAAAGAAAGAAGGTGGCAAATCCCAATGGATCGTACATCTCTTTCACGATGGAAACGATCTCAGTCAGTATTGCTTTCCCTGTTGTCCAACTACCATCTTTGCCGGCATCCAAAAGTTGAACAACTTTGAAAGTGATTATCCTCAAAGCAGATGAACTTGATCCTAGGCCCTTTACTCGCTGGAGAGTAGACTTGATGTGATCTCTTGAAAGGATTGTGTTTGTGTCATTACCCCCGCTGTCAGCGCTTGATGATGATGAGACTTCCAGAAATGAAACATAGAGAAAAGGTGTGAATTGAGGAGGACCAATAGTACAGCTGGTGACATGAAAGGACGCCGGGCCTTCTGGAGATGGACTCTTCCTCGATCTCTGACCAGCGTATAGTACACATCCAAAATCTAAAGGACGATAGGGACCTAGTGATATTTCTCGTTCACTATTCGTTGCACCATTCATCCATAATGATGACTGCCCAAGATGACAAATCTCCCCAATCACCGAGTGTTTCTCCAACCCTGGAGAATGGTATTGTGAAGATTGATTTTGTCCCGAAAGAGTACATTTCATTGTTCTACAGGGCACAGACCAACAATATACCTTGCCATCATTCTTGGCAATGTTCCAAGCAATACGACAACTTTTCTCATTTGTAATAGTGCCCGACACCCAATAAGATACGATGAGGCTTTTCCTACAACCCATGCTAGAAGACTCGTCTATTATAGACTTTTTCAAGAGTGATGGTCGATAAAGAGTTGGTCCGGATGGACTGATACAAACAGCGACTAGGCCTTGGAATAGTGTTGCAACTCCAATCACTGCATCTGTTTCATGGGAAGCTCCCCCTTCTTCAACTCCATCTCCTGTATCGTGCAAGTCAAATACAAAGGACCCACCAGCCAGAAAGATACTAGTAACCGTTTCAACTGCAAAGAGGTCAGGCGAGCTGCCTAATTGCAGTGGTATTCTTCCATATGCTTTGTTTCTTGCCAAAACTAGCTCGATTTTCCCATTGGATGACTGTTTAGTCTGGAGTTGGTACACGACGTACTTTATACTGCTACCGCTAGCACCTTCGTGGCTTGAAACATAAGAGAGTAGTAAAAGAGCACGATGTGACAAGGAGTTGGAAGTGGCATCGACATCAGGATTCTTCATGATTGACATTGATTGTATTCGAAAGCCACTTGGAAGAGCCAAACCATAGTCAGAGTTGGCTAAGCTTGAAGATTCTGCCAGTAGCTGACTTGATCCAAAGCCAACACTTTTTCTTGACCAACACACAAGGTGTAGTGATTCAATGTTTGTATATTGTACGACAGCAAGAAGAAAGTCTTCTCCACAATCACACTCCCACCATCTCATACTTTCGATACGGAATCGATGTTCATCATTAATATTGCTAAAGAGTTTCCATCGAGGCTGCTTTTGCAGTGATACAACATATCCTTGTTTCGTGTCAATACGATGCATTCGAGATAAATCAAGGACGCACAGACCTCGAGAAGAAGCAACGGCTATTGCTCGCCCATAATCTTTTCCGACAGCAGCCATTTGACAAGGACCATTGGATGCAATATATGTAGGTGGCACACTAGACTCTTCCCATTGTAGTGACATGTCTTGTGAATTTGACGACTATAAAAACGAAGTAATGAAGCGGTGAGTAATAAAGGTAAAGAAAATACGTGCATGAAAACAAGTCAATTAATACTCACCCTACTGAGAACTGGAAATGTTACTGAATCATGATGAAGCAGTATAGCAGATGGTTCAGTCACATTCAAGCTGTGCCCCTCAGTAATAGAACGACTGAGTGGCGATAAAGTACTCAGACTGTAGATATTCTTCCTAGCTCTGTGCATCGCTCCTGAAGTAATAGCGTGCACATGTACAGCAACAAGCCCAAGCTTTTCATCCTGTCCAAGTTGAAACCAAGAGTAGATTGGTGGTACCATAATCTGATCAACAGTATAAAGTTGTTGTTTTGGGTATAGACAGTAGGAGTCTGAACTGGCCAAGGTCAAACTTGGAACATTTCTCTTCCAATCCCAAATCAAACAAAATGGTCGTACTTTGATTCCAGACGTTTCTCTCGTCACAGCAACACTATTTATAGCCAGGCAGTCAGTACCAGAGTGATATGTGATTGACATACCACGGGCGCATTTTGTAAAGAAAGGCATTTTATCATCACCTTTGAAGGGCACTGAAGTTTCTTGTGAGAATGAGGTATCATGTACAAGTTCATCAAGACTATCTCCACAAGGCATCTTCAACTCTGAAATCAATGCAATGTTACAACTGGTATCAGATGAGCATCTCCATCCATTTTGTTGTTCTATTGCTGTTTCGCTTTGATCATCTTTGTTTGTGTATAGTTCAGCAACGGTCCAAACCTGTGCCACTGCCATTTCTGATTGCTTGCTTTTACTTTGCAGGACGTCTTCATCCAAGTATGGAGATCGCGTCAAAAGAACTAGAAGAATAGGGTTTATCCATTTTGCTCGTATATAGCGCAAGTTTGATTCGGATGCATTACATGTAGAAAGTAGAGATATTATCATTTCAAGCCCCCTGTTGTGCTTCTTCCCACTCTTGTTATTCGAAAGTTCAATTCTATTTTCAACCCAATTGTCGACTGATGATGATGACGGCACAAAAGAAGTAATGTAAATCTTGACACTACCATCTCTCATTACAGTTGCAATACGCCCCTTTGACAACGAACCCTGCTCTTCACCGTAAATATCAAGTCCTTTCCACTGAGTTGGAGTACATTGTGAGATAGAAACGATTGGATTATCATAACTATCTGCCTTGGATTCAAGATTATCAGGTGTAGCTTTCAGTAAAACTGATCGTACTCTTGCCATTGAAAAGTCTATCCAGAGTAGTGATCCATCAGTTGTACCCACCAAAAGTGATGACTTTGCCAAAGAAGATTTCCCTCGGTAGTGAAATGGTACAGTACACATGCAGGTAGCACATTGTAATGTTGATAGTTGGGTTGAGTTATTATTGGTGGAGCTTCCAGTTGAAAGTTGACGAAGAAATGATCCTTTGGGTTTTGTCTTGCTTTCGTTTCTTTCTTCCAAAGGTGTATTTGTTTGCTGTTGTTGAGGTGTACGGACAATCTTTGGTTCATGAGCAACATATAGGACAGAGTTACCCTTCGCATCATCCTGTTTCAACTCTTGATCCTCATGGGATGAAATATCTAGCTGATCAAGACTCTTCGATATTACTTGAATATTGTTATTCTCACTTTCATCCTTATCAGTTTTGTTGCTATCCACTTCATTCTCAACAATATAATCTGGCAATTTCGGTAGATTATGCTGCTTCTTATGATATAATTGCTGCTGATATGAAACATTCTGTGCTTGAACTCTATAAATTACTAGTGTAGATGTTGGTATTATATTGTTGTCTACATTAAAGGGTGGAACTAATTGATATCCACTCGGTAAAGGTATAAGACATGCCAAATGTGTTTCATTTGATGCAAATTCTATAGATGGATTAGCTTCGTAGGAGGTGAAAGTAGAATCACTTCTTCTCATGAGCCCCAAAGGTACTCTACTTTTTGTTTCTCTACTTGACATTGCATCCATATTGGAAACATATGGAGCTGTTGTTGGTGTAATTTGTACTCGTAATTCAGCAATGACATTAAATTGTTGAGTATTGGTTGATATGTGCATATCTAATGCATTTTTTGAACTTTGATTATTGTTTGATGCATGTGTATTGTTATCATGATGTAGTAGACTTTCCATTTCATTACTACTGGTTGTCTGTTCAGTATGTCCATTGTTAGTTAAATCATCCCGTATATCAGTTTGTGTATTGCCCTCGTTGCAATATATATCTTCACTGCTCGTAGTTGTATCATTATGAGGATTTGATATTGGTATAAAATGATAACTAATAAATATTGTAGCAGATAGTGTTTCATCTACATTGGTACCTATTGCCATTATCACATCATCGGTATGTTGCTGTTGCACCTCATGTTGAGGTCGTACACCATTATTGCTCGTTGAACTAATATCTTGATTATTATGATGCCCTCGGGGAAATAGACAAGAGGACGTATGACAAGGGCCTACCCCTACAGCTACAGGAAATACCATCTTTATTAAGGAGCTATATAATACCGTCTAATGTGTATTAGCCGCCGCCATCCGTTTGAGTTAGGTATTGAGTTGTTTGCCACAAGTAGGTAACTTAACACAACTCTTTGAGGTTTTCAGTTTAATTGGAAAACTCTGTTTAGTATAAAGTAGCAAATAATTATGTGCTATTTTTTTGTATTGGGAAATGTGGGACGGCGCCGATGATACTCACCTAATATGATTACTCCAGTAGTGGCATGTAACATATACATTACTGCGGCGGCATCACATGCTTCTACACTTTTAAGTTTACTCCGTCGAGCACAAGATCATTGTCGAGAGCTTCGTCGAGCATCACAACATAACAAGAGAGACGACACTACTAAACAACATGCATCAGATGTTGCAATAGTACACGCCTATGCTGATATACCATATGATCGTTCTTCCTTTCATCTGGCAGGAAATGCAGGAAAGTCCGCGTTTGTATTGTGTTTTGTCTTTGCAAGCCGTATACACACTAACATAAGTTACTATCATCTCTTTTCATCTCTTGCATAAACTATGAAACGTGCATCTTCCAGACTGTGTCACTATTGTGGCGAGTAGGTTGATTTGTAATGCATTCGATGAAATTGATTTAAATATAGGCAGCAGCTCTCATCCTACAATTGGAGTAATAGATCATGTATCTATTATGAAGATGAAAAAGTGTGACGATGAAACAGCTGCAGCTACAACAAAACAAATTGGAAACAACATATCAAAAACAAACTTGGTAAACTTGCACTATTATGGTAGCGCATGTCCAAATAATTCATCATTAGCAACAGTTAGAAGAAGAACATCTTTCTTCAATTCCGGAGGTGCGATAGATAAAGAAGATACCCATACCACTGAACAAGAGAATGCAACAACAAAGAGAGCAGTAAAAGGAAGCTGCACTATTGGTACACCTGCCAACTTTGTCGAGAATTACAATATACGCCTAACATCCAATATCTCATTTGAACAAGCAAAAACGTTAACTCAATTCATAAGAGGACGAAATATAGAGACAAAGGGCTGCGGAGTACTAGGAGTGGAAGCACTGACGCTACCATATGTGAGAGAGAAATCCAAGGTGTACGAAGTAGCATGCAACTTAACAAATCCAAACGAAGGGAGTGCAGAGAAAGTACAGGCACAGCTCATGAACTGGATAAGTAAACAACGACAAGACCTTTGTGAAAACAATACCTCAGCTGATACATCCAAGTATAACTATGACTACTTTGTTGAAACAGCATATCGTGTTGGTACAACAGAGAATCAATGTATAGATGTGCTATCCAGGGAAATTTCTCTTGATGATCATGACAAGGATGTATATAATAAATTTCAAGATCTTTTGCTTTAATCAATTTATCTTCTTCTAATCTTTAACATGCACTATAATACATTATTTATATACTATCAATTCCTCTTTTGACTAAGTAAATCTCTCAGAGATGCAATTCCTTTATTCCATGTTGATGTAAGCTCTGCTGGAGATGCTGATATATTATTTATTGGGGCAACAATGTTTTTCTGTTTTGATGTGTATAATTTGTTTTCGTTTTGTTGTGTATCATAATATATTTGATTACATATGTGTTATGCGTAGAACAATTCATGAGTATATAGTTATTGCAATATAAACTACACATAAATACTACAAACAAACATGCATACTCACCTTTGCATCTTCAATCTGATTAGCAGTTGAACTCTTTCTCCACTCCCTCCAACTTTCTTCAGCATATTCTTGTACAATCCATTTAGTCGTCAATCGTCTACGGTGTGATAACTCACGATGAATAAGTAAAAATCCCGATCCTGCAAATAAACTACCCACAAGGAAGGAAGGTATGTGTAATCCCATGATGTATAATATTGTTGTGTAAGTGTTTGTGATTAATTGTTTATGTCGAGATATGAGTTCAAGTTCTTGAGATTGCAATTAGCTATAAGGTGATAAATGAGAGAAAGGTTGGGTTGGTATGAAAGCTTGCTTATTACTCGTTAGCAAATGTGGTGGCCGTACCTCTCTCCAAGAGGTCGATTAGATCATATTATAAATAGGTTATGAGCTTGCAATACCGAGGTCGATACGTAGACCTACATAAAACTAAAGGAACCCCCTTTTGATTTTAGTGGCGTAGAATATTATTAGTGTTGGTAGGAAGAGTTGAGCGTCAAATATGTTGGGAAGAACGGCGCAACAAATCTCACGGGTGGCACCCCGTGTAGCCTCTAGGTGAATATAATTTTTGACTGGTGTGGTGGTGTTATCAATCCTGTTGAAGTTTAGTTTGGTTGAGGAAGTTGGTGGAGGTGAAAATTATTGGAAGAGCCTACTCGATTAGCCAGCTTTCACCTCTCCCTACATTAGGGTATATAATACTTATTATTCATTTATATTGTATCATAATATATGAAATAAGAAGATGGTGTGGTTAAATTGTTATCGGAGGGCATTCAGAAGGATACCCCGATATAATTTGTTGCATATTACAAATTTATTTTTGAGGGTGGTTGTGGTTGGCTGTTGAAATAGGGGGGATTAGATGCTATTGTCATGCACAAAAGCTAGGTTATTGATATTTAATGGTGGTTGCTTTGTTTTGGGTGTTACTTTGGAGGGTGTTTAAGTTCCCTGTTATTATAATATTATATGCAAGAAAATACTTGTACTCACATATCTCCATTAATCTCCTCCAATAGGGCTGTTATTGCCCGTGGTATGGCTACGGAAAAGCAGAGTAAGTGTTAATGAGATTGGTCGTATAGTTTTAATATACCCTTGACACAAATCCAACTAATATTCAATCTCTCTCTCCAACTCAATATAGTTTGGAACCAGATTCAATCCACGAAGAATATTCAAAAGATTACTTCTTCAATGAAGATGGTTTCCGCTGCCAAATTAAAGGGTGATGAAACTCGTCGTGGAACTGCAATTGCCTTCAATACATGGGCTGAGGAACTCAATGGCCCACCGAAGGAATGTGAAGATGCCACCTTTGAGGACTTACCCCAGAAGTGCTTACTTGTTCCAATTTCTTCTGATAAAGGTTTGTGTGGAGGTGTTAACTCCTTCATCACGCGTGTCATCAAGTCTTGTGTAAAGTCACTTGCTGATCAGGGTAAGGAGGCCGATATTGCCATTGTTGGGGATAAGGGACGTGGACAATTAAATCGTGTCCTCGGAGATAAGATTACACTGAGTATGACTGAGCTTGATTCACCGGGTAACTTTGCCTTGGCAGGCTCTATTGCAAGTGATCTTATTGCCGCCGGAGCTTCTGATTATGATGCAGTTGTTATCGTGTATAATGAATTCAAGAACGCTGCTACATACATTCAAAAGTACAAGGTGATCAAACCATTTAAAGGAGAGGGAGAAGATGAACCACTCCTTGCATATGAGTTTGAGCCTGATACAAAATCAGAAGTATTAACAGATTTACAAGAGTACCTCCTTACATCTCAAATCTATCACTCTTTGATGGATGGTGCATGTGCAGAACAGGGATCTCGTATGACTGCTATGGAGAATGCTTCTTCGAATGCCGGAGAGATGATTGATAGTTTGACTCTTCAATATAACCGTGCCCGTCAAGCACGTATTACTACCGAGCTTATTGAAATTATTAGTGGTGCTGCTGCCCTTGAGGATTAAGCGGTGTGACGGTAGTTTTTAGAGGCATAGGAATGAAATTACATTCTGTGTTGAGATATATTTGCAAGTTGGGTATATTTTTATTGGGGGAAGGGGGTGTAGTAGTGTAAACATAATAAAGTGAGAGCCCTTGAAATATGTCTTTTCTGCTCTTGTATATCATAGCTAAACGAGATTGGAATAGAAATACTGAGCCAAATCAATTATCATCGTCCTAATTTATCAAGTGTGTATGCGGTACTGTTTCATTCAATGAACTAATACCTCGTTTACTACCAAGCAGGAAAGACTCTATCGTAATCGGCAGTACTAAAAAGTGCAACAGTGGAGCTATCAGTGCTCATGTGATTCTTCTTCGTCTGGTCATTTGAGACTACATTACTAACCATCTTCTTTTTCTTCTTACGAGGAGGTGAGTTGGTGATGTCTCCAAGACAAGAAGAAAGATTCTGCTTTGTCGGAAAGTGCTGTTGTGGATTGACTGTTAGTTGACGCTTCGGCATTCCTTCAACGATTGAACTTAGGGCCACAATATTGATCCTTCCTTCAGCGTTCTGAAGTGTATGCAAAGCGTCCTTGTACGATAAAGAACTGGAACCGTTTACAGAATCAATAATCATGCCAACTTCGAGTTGACTTCCATCAAAGATGCCGGGTGCAATAGAGGTGACTGCCATTCTATCATCTCTCTTCTCCACGCCAAGGCCGAGTTCGTCTTCTTTTGACGGCCTGACAATAGAGATAGCGATGACTCGACCTTCTTGTTGCTTTGAATCTTTGTTGTTATCAGGACAAGCAAACGCATTCTTGTTGGCACTGCCTGACTCTTTGAGAAGTTCCATCATGATACCGAGAGAGTCGGAACGTCTGTATGAGAGCAAAAGAGCCCTTCCTGCATCCTCACGGAGACTCTCAAAGATAGAAGACTCCAAGTTCTCGGTTCTCAAGTGTTGCCCTTCAACTAGTACCAACTTTGAAGCTTCCTCGTCTGCAATCATAATGTGTGACGATTTGAGATTGTGAGACTCTTCGCCGTCGTCAAACAAAACACTGTAGAATCTATCCAAGCCCACTGTATTGTAGCTATCGATTGTGCCTGGATAGTATGACGGTGGTGTAGTTGCTCTATTTACTCCCTCTTGCCACCAAGCTCCGTACACTCGATCTCCCCTCTCTCCTTCCTCTTGAAGTTGTTTCAGTTTCATCCCTCCTCCTGCAACCATTGGAGAGGAGTTCTTCATCGACTTGAGCATTGATTTTACCTCAGTAGGAAAAGATGCTGATAATGCTCGATGTATTTCATTGCTTCCGTGCACTAAAGCAAGCTCTAACGCAAGAGGTAATTCCAACTTCGGATTATCTTTGGAAGGCATTATCAGAGCAGTCTCTTCAACTAACCAAGCCAATTCTCTGTCGAGGGAAGGAGCCTGTTCCCATTGTTCATTGACGGGATTGTATGGAATAGGTGCGGGATTGTTTGGCACTAATACCCCCTTCTTACTAGCAGAATTTGGTGGGGACCTATCTTTGCCTACCGATTCGATTTTGCCTCGAAACAAGACATGAGATATCATCTTCTTGTGTTTGACTGCAGCTGTTGGAGGGTACAAGTAAGATATGAGTCTCGGCAATGAAAGTACAAGATGAAGAGGAAATGATCTTACATGATCCTGCTCTTGAGTAAGCACTATCCTGGCCTCGATAGGCAACGAAAGGTTTTGGCTGCACTCTCTTGCGGCCAGAACGACGTATATCTTCTTCACTTTCATCTACAACCATTTCATCCTCTGCCTTCCCAGCAACTATACCAGGGCGAGCCAATAAACCAATCGTGTTGGTGTTCCTGACGACTATTATCAAGGGACATAGTTAATAAACATCACCAGGTATAAGATAGATAGCACATAAGAAACAAAAACAAACTTACATTCTTTCCCTTCTAAACAGTTGATGAGATTGATTCTAATCTTCTCAGTATAGCTAACATTTTGTGTCATATGACACAACATTGTACTGCCAAAAGATGGCCTTTGTCCACGACTAGCACAAGCAGCTATCAACTTATTTGTGCCTAAGATATCCACAACACGCTTGCCTTCTGGATGATCCTTTACTTTGGCTCGTAACTCATCATCTGTCATATCCACTACACGCTTACCGTTATACATTTGCTCCATTTGTTTAACAGTGAATCCAGAGGATGAAGTAGCCTTCTTCCCTCCCATCGTTTGACTCTGATTGGGCACAAAAGTTTTCGGCTGTGTTCTCTTGCGGCTAGAATGGCTTAAAACAATTTCATCCTCTTCAACAGCCATTTCATCCTCTTCCTTGGCTACTTCTCTAATAGTTCTCTTTACTTTTGATACAACTTCGTTCACT
>Ga0214480_100017_pt1 | contig 54799 bp, 34 predicted proteins | sample M1_20Mar14CPVII9_3_FD_165042 | JGI IMG/M metagenome (GOLD analysis project Ga0214480, IMG submission 165042) | Marine eukaryotic communities from Monterey Bay, California, United States - M1_20Mar14CPVII9sort6BwellE17 | ecosystem: Environmental > Aquatic > Marine > Unclassified | place: USA... | reverse complement strand
TGCCTGATAGTCGGCAGAAAATCAGGATTTTTGCTCAATCTGAGGCATGAAACCTGCCTATATGTGGCTGTAAAAGTATGGTGGAGGGACTTACAATCATGCTGGGAGTGTTCATCAACTTGTTATATATCCATACAATGCCAAACAACCACTATTGCAGCACCTACATGATGCCATACCCTCACTTGATGGCCAAACATTGCCTGATAGTCGGCAGAAAATCAGGATTTTTGCCAAATCTGAGGCATGAAACCTGCCTACATGTGGCTGTAAAAGTATGGTGGAGGGACTTACAATCATGCTGGGAGTGTTCATCAACTTGTTATATATCCATACAATGCCAAACAACCACTATTGCAGCACCTACATGATGCCATACCCCCACTTGATGGCCAAACATTGCCTGATAGTCGGCAGAAAATCAGGATTTTTGCCCAATCTGAGGCATGAAACCTGCCTACATGTGGCTGTAAAAGTATGGTGGAGGGACTTACAATCATGCTGGGAGTGTTCATCAACTTGTTATACACCTATGCAATACCAAACAACCACTATTGCAGCACCTACATGATGCCATACCCTCACTTGATGGCCAAACACGTCAGCTCAGTTGGCTATAAAATTTGGCGCGCAGTACGGTAGTATTGTATATATTTCGTCTTATGTTAGCCCATCAGTACCATATTTGTGCTCAAATTCAAAAACAACAAACAAGCAAGGTGCACCCACAAGTGAAAGGCATAACAAGCATTTATCGTCCATACCATCATTGCAGTTTATACATCATATTGCCGTTATTTTATCATCCAATAATAATAGCAGGTAGATTTCAATTTATCTTTTTGATATAAAGTTGGTGCACCATAAAATTATGATGGAAACAACAGCATGCACCACCTCAAATGCACCAACACCATCAGTTGACCCAGCTGATATTACCCTAAACCAACAGGTACATATCGAATCACGAACATGGGCAGGCATAAACAAACCAGGCGGACATGCTAAAATAACAAAAATACATTATGACGAGTCCGGTACAGTACCCAACATGGTTGATGTGAAATATGTGTTAGGTGGTACTGAGAAGGATGTTGAATTAACATATGTTAAGAAACATATCGAATTAGCACGTAGGAGTCGGTCACGTAAAACTGAGAGTGTAATGAATGTTGATACGTTGGGTGGTATACCCAAGAAGGAGGGTAAGAAGAAGAAGAAGGTTGCTATTGCAAAAAATAAAGAGAATAATAGTAACAGTAAAAAACGCAAGGTTGGTGCATCAGATGATGATAAAAAAGTTAAGAAGGTATCCAAGGTGGAGAAGGAGGTTATTAAACCATCTACTGATACTGTGGTTGATGGTGGTGATAAAGTTGACGGAGTTTGGAAATTAATTGAGGTAGGTGCATGTGATGTGGTCATTTTTGTGTTATAATATTTAAGGTGCACCATATGATATTTTGTTGCAATTAGTTACTTGTCATCATACATACCCACACTCATAACAATAATATCTCAATTCTTTTTATTATTTATAGGGCGGAAGAATAACAGATTACGTTGATACACTTCGAAAAGGACAGAGAGTTTCATATTGGTGGAGTGAAGAAGACGGTTGGCTACCAGGTGTTATCTCCAAGGCATTAACCAAGGTAACAACTGCCTCTACCATCCGATGGACTATCAAGATTAATTTTGATAATACGGATGTGCACACACTTAATTTCCATCCACTAGAGAAACGTTGGAAGGTGTTCAATTCTAATAAAAAACCTGCCGCTTTAGGTGAACCCAAGAAGAAGCCCGCAGCCGTCAAGAAGTCGACTACTACCACCACCATCAAGTTGGGAGAGAAGAAGGCCGACAAGAAGATTAAACCAACCGTGTCAAAGAAGTTGGGAGATAAGGACAAGAAGGCAAAGGCTATCAAGAAAAAGCCTGCTGCCGTCAAAGCTGCAAAACCTTCTAAAGGTGGTAAGCAAATGAAACAGTCCACTCTATCATTTGGCACTAAATTGCAATCCAAGATTAAGGAAGTCTCTTCTAAGATGCACACTTCCAAGGCCGCTTCGAAGTCGACATCTTCATCCGCAACTGCCAAGACGAAATCGTCATCTACTGCTGCCAAGGCTGCTTCTAAGTCATCGTCAACTACTGAGACTAACGTGACATCTGCCACCAAACTGGTTGTATCCAAGAATGGCCTCGTGAGGTACTCACCCAATGCTATACTAGCTGTCAAGGCTGTCCACACTAAGAGCAAGAGTCCTACTCAGCCCACTCCGTCATTTTCCACTGTGAGTATTGGGTACTGCGAGACGTTACCACCAGGCACTCTCTCTCCTGATAAGAAGGATGGAAAGAAACTTTCCAAAAAACTAGAGCAGAACAGGAAGCGTAAAGCACCCTCACAACTATCACTCATTCGTGGAGACGTCACCCTTATTAGCCCTCCATCTCCACAGCCTAAGGGATACCCCATCCAGCTCAATGCAGTCTCAAGTGCCGTATCACAGTCACAAAGTTCGTCGATCTATGCCAAATCCCGCAAGGTTGACAAGAAGGGCGAGGAGACTGTGATGAAGACCTTACACAAGAAGGAATGTGACAAGGCAGAGGAGTTTGTAGATTATATGAAGGGGGAGAAGAAAGATGATGACGCATCTGAGGCTGGTAGTAAGGATGACAGTGAACTGGAATTAAAGTTGGATCAAGAGTAAGTAGTACTTATCTTTGTTTGAAGTGTTTACAGACTTTCTCCATTTAGTCAAGTCAACTAACCGCTTCTCCTTCTCTGTTACCACTCAACTCATTCCAGACGCGTTAAACTCTTCAACTCTATTCTATCAGAGATCATGTTCAAGCAACGATTGGATACGATGGATGTAGAAACAATGATTGAAAGGATGAACGAGCAGCAGACATCGTCCAAGCCGTTTACCCTCCTTGAGATTAAGCCATTCCTCCAACAACTAGATGGTGATGGTAGAATCTTATTAGTTGAAGACGAAGGAAAAATGGGCACTGTGTATGCAGTATAAGTTGCTCCTGTTTACCTGTCTGGTTGGCCCAGATAGTAGAAACTTTGGTGACTTGCTCACACTCAACTGCTCAATGCTATATATCACTCACACAATATGAGTGGCAGAGAGTAGATTTTAACACAGTATTAGATTATCGTGATTTTACCGACTAACATCTATAGGGTTACATATGAAGGGTTAACTAGAAAACAACTCTTAAGCTCATTGTCTTCAGTTTTTAATACGATTCGAGGACATATAAAACACCATTTACATCTATTAAGCAGCCAGCTTGATACTCACTAATGCCACATTCTTAATCGCTTTGGAACATAGTGGGTGCAATGTTCTTGTCGTCACCCTGAATGCATTCGCCTTTGGATTGGCTTCTACCCTTACTAAACATCCAACATTAATATTATTCCCATTCGCATCCTTTGCACCGGTGCGGAATGTTGCCGCACCCGAGACAGTCCACGGCGTTGGGTCTACGCCTTCACATCTTCCAAACTTTAATCCGTCCACTATCAAACTTGATACTCGTCCCATGTACTCCTCAGTTATTCCAGATGATGTCGGTGGTAGTTTCATAACCTCTTGACATTCACGATCTGGACCCTCAAGACTCTTCCATCTTTGCATAAAGGCACCTGGGTCAAGATTAACTGGCTCCATGAAACATGTTGCAACTAGTGGAAGACGCAGTGGATATTCGTGTATTTCTCCTTCTTCCGTCTCGAAGGATATTCTAAGAGATGGAGCATCATCAAAGGGTGCTGTGACTTCAACGAGCACCAACAGCTTGGCTTGTGTCTTTGTTGCCACCGTGCATCCGACCGAGTCAGACTCACCATCATCTAACAAATCTTGTGTCCCTTGCATTTGCATTCGAAGGTGGTCTGGTCGATCAACCTTGACCTTGAAGTTGTGAAGAGGAGAGGAATGTAGATTGCCGAAGAAAACTGATATACGCCCTTGTGCACCGACATATTCATGCTTCACACCCACTTGGAGCATCGAATTCTCAAATAGCACACCCGATGGAGAAGTGCAGAGATTAGAAAATGCCTTGCGCATGGCTGGGATGAGTTCCTTCGGTATGCCTTGGACCTGTGCAGCAGATGAGCCGTTCTGTGCGACACCATTCTCTGCTGTTGGTGATATTGGAGCCTGTTCTTGAGCCTCTTCTTCGTTCTCCATATCAGCTGCTGCATCTTCATCCGCTTGTTCATCAAAAGGTTCCAACTCTTCTTCTATTGGAGGATTACTCAACATTTGAGCACTTTGTAGCATTCGTTGCTGCTCGACTTCACTCGGCGTGGATGCCTTGGTTACTGCTGCACTATCCTCACCCTCCTTCTCAAGTAGTCTCATCTCAAGAGCACTTCGTCGTTTATCCTCAAAGGGTGGCATCTCACGCAACAAATCCTCTACCGCCTCAGGACTGAATGCCTCTCTCATTGATGCATACTCGGCACATCTTTGCTGTACTTCCACATCAATGCTGTTTTTACTTCGAGCAAAGACTGGCGCCACAAGAGGACGACACTCTTCATACAAGTTGGCCAATTTGGCATATGTACTGATAAGTATTGCCCGTGTCTTTGTGTCCACATTAAACCAGTGTTGATGCAAGACTTGGAATTGTTCCTCTCCACTCATTCCGGCTCGTTCGGCAATTAAGAAGCCAAACTCACCCAGCACATAGGCCGCTACACAAACGGTAGTTTCATGACAACGATGCGGAGTCACGGCCACAAATAGTGTAGCCGCGGCATACCCCTGCAGATCTCCCTGAGGATGATTCGTCACAATCTGAACCACTCGATGCCAAATTGAATCACTAACATAATCACCAGCGATAGATATCAATTTAAGTATCGTATCAACATACCAACGCAAGTCAGTGGCATATTTTTCAGCAAGGATGGCAATCTTGAGTACCATTTCCTCCCGAATAGTCGCATCGGCAACCACCAAGTGTGCCACGAGTTCATCTACAATCTGTTCGGCATTATCTGTATCACAAATAACAAACAACAAGTCCAATGCCCGTCGTCTGACACTAATATCAGCATCCTTGAGTGATACCAACACAGTTGCCTGATGTTTCTTCGCCCCCTCGACACTTCCCTCAATTTGGGCAAGTTTTGCCATTGTCATTAATCCCAAGTAACGGATATTAGGCTCACGGACTGATATAAACTTGCCTAGGATACGCATTGCACCCTCAAGCATTTCTGATGGACAAGTTGTTCCCCAAGCTACAATCAAATTCACTGCCTCAAATAATATAGCATGATCAGCATTGGATTTGTTAATTGAGTCCGACACTTCAGTCTCGAATACAATCCTTCCAATCACATTAATTAGTTGACCAACATGTTCATTACCACCCATCCCACCAATATCATGACCCTCCACTGCATTTGGATATAATTGTAAGAATTTTAATAGTTTAATTTGTAACCACGGACTTGGAGTACGATAATACAAGTACTCCCTTTCACACTGTTTCTTCATTACCAATAAACTCAAAACATGCACTACATTGGGGATTAAACTTTCATAATCTGTTGAATGTTGAGATGCTAATCCATTTAATAAATTCATAACACTTGTTAATACACCCAAATGTTTATCCTGTAACAAATTACCAATATGTGGTGCAAATTCCCGTCCTGATATTAAATTGGGAGATGTTCGTGTTAATCGCAATAAACACAGTGCACTCTTCTTCTTAACATGTTCAGTAGATGTTTTCGATACCAATACATGTTGAACTTCCACATGCATGGCTTGTATTAATTCCAATCCTGATATATTCGCCAATGAACATAATGCCAAACACTGTATGGCATCATTCTTAACACCACCCTTTTTTAACTTCTTTGTAGCAGTATTTGGAGCAGTTGTTAAATCTCGTTTCATGGTATCAACAATCGTTCCCATGACAGGATCACTACCCCTTAGTAATAAACTTAATGCGACATATCCCACTGTCTTTTCAGAATATTTCTTCGACCGGACTAATGCCAAAACCTCCGAATGACCAAAATCTACCTCATATCCCAATACATGTATATATACTAATTTCCAAACATACTTTTTACGTTGATAGGATGATAATGACGGATTACTGCCATCGGGGGCTAGTTTCGTATCTCCGGGGTTGAACTTCTTTCGTATCTTGGCTAATTCTAACTCGACACGGTTACTTTCCTCTTCTTTGCTCTTGGCATTACGAAGGTCGGATATGAAGTTATTTAATCCTCGTGCTTGTGTTGACATATTATTGTTATCTTTGTAGGTGTATGTACTTCAAACTTTGTTTTTTGTTGGTGTGATTGAGTTGTGAGGGTATCCTCCTTATTGACGCCGATATCGATTGCTTACACAAAAAGAATAATAATACTGCTTGTGATAACTATTAATCTTCCCTACTGTTCCTCTAATGAATTGCAATAGTAGGCACTCAACCTCAACTACCCTCAATAAACAAGAACAATGAACAGTAAATTTTCAATGCTTTCTTCAAAATCGGTATCTTTTTCTCACTCTAGAATGAGAGAGTGCGTGTAAAACAAGCCCCATCGAGAGTGTCTCTACTAAGGATCGAATTATTGATACAATTATACATTGTAGACGGATGTAAAAGGTATGTAATGAGGTCGGAGTTATAGGATGGCGTGTGGTATGTTTGTGGCAGAGTGGTTTAGTGCTCAAAGATTCAATGAAAAATTGATGATGTCTTGTGTCGTCGGGGTTGGGTAGTAGTTTGTCGTGAATAAATGTTCTGGCCCTCGACGACATAATGTTATATATCTGATATTCATGATATAATCTTGCTGATTTGACCACCTCTCATATATGTTCATCTCTAATACAAAATACTTTGCAGCATAATTGCAGTAAATGATTATCTAGTTGATATCTAGAGATGATCAGTTTATAGACGGAATACATATTAAACATAGATAGCGGAGCAGTAGTTAGTACTATTAATAGTACATTTAAGTATGGTGGATAGTAATAACGATGATGGTGTATTAAAACCTAATGGAGCAACAAATGCAACAGATCTTAGTATGATAGATGAAGAACAACAAGTACAAGCTCACATGATAGATGAAGAACAACAGGTACAAGCTCCGACAACTGATGACAGTGTACATAGCAGTGTCAGATTTGCACCACCACAAGATGTACAAGGTGAAAGAATGAGCTTCTCCGCTACATCATCTGAAAAACAATCAGTTGAAGGAATTGTCGAATACGGCAGAGCACCATCAAGTATGAGTTCTGAAACTAGAGAACAAATGATGGATAGACGAAAGAGTTCACGAGGATCTAGCTTAGATTTACGAAAGAGTATACCCAACAGTTTATTATTGACTGATAGTAGTGCAATTATTGATGATATGAATGGCGGTGGTGGACGAAAGTCACTTACCAAAAGACAAAGTACATTTAACAAACTCAAGTTTGATGATGTCATAAAAAGATTCTTCTTAAACCCGAGATGGTCTCTTCGACGACAGATGCTTTCAACATTTGGTACTGTATCATCTTTGAGTATCCTACTAGTTATGATCGTATCCATTATTGCTGCTGTGTATACTGGTAATGATATAAAAGATGAAGCAAATGTCAGTGTGGAAGAGTGGGTAGACAGTTTTACAATTACCACTTCTCGACTTGTTGCAGAGGCTGTGTCACCACTGATAATGCCAATTGATTTAGTTGATCTTATGGTTGAGGTAGCACAAGATCGATTCATGGGGTATCCGAAAGAAGGAGATAGTCCCTTCTTTGATGATGAGAACAAATTCAATTTATATCCTTTGCAAAATACACCACTTCCATTTGATTGGGACTTCAGTCACACACCAAATGGGGAAGGAAATGTCAACGACACCAATTATGCTGAACATGTACAAGATCGTTGGTCATGGTATTCTGCTAATCCGAGACTATCAACTGAACGAACCTTCTACCATATGCAAGGAACTTGTGACCCGCAAGTTGCAAACTCTTCTGAAATTGAATACTATCCCAATTGCACAGATGCAAACAATGTTGTCCTTACAGGGGGTGTATTAGCACCAAATCCAACAAATAAACTCATCTATCAGAAGGCGGCTGACTTAAGTCCGTTCTTAAAGGCACTGTACGAGTACCATCAATATATTAAACAACTCGGGTATTACTTTAGTAATAGTGGGGCTGGCTCCAGTATGATGCTTCCACATTATGCCTTGGATGGTACTTCCGAGTATGTATCCATTGGATGTGATTGGATGAGGGCCCCGAACCCAATCAATCCAGAGCTTGGCCCAATAGCATCAGAGGAGGAGATAGCTCGATGCCATCCAGAGGGTGTTACGGTGCCAACGAGAGAGTACTCTCCACTGGAAAGAGGCTGGTGTCGTGATCAAGTACTCTCTCCGAATAGAATGCACAATGTCGGGCCCTATATTGATGCGTGGAGTAAAGAGAGGATATGGTTAATGACGGCTGGCAGAGCTGTTTATGATGTCGAAACAGGAGCTTTTATCAGCTGTATTGCAGTTGACTTCACGATTGACAATATCAACTCTGCTCTGAATGAAGTGAGGATCGATGAACTAGGTACATTGACACTTGTCCGTAACGATGATGTGGGGACAGTTATATGGTCTCCAAACTTTGACTTTGAGGCAGCAGAGAGTACGACAACGATTGATGATCCACTGCTCGAGACTGGCGTTGATCAGGAAATGTTCAATTCATTTCAAAAGAGGGTTGATTGGTCGAAGCCTTGGGATCCAGAGAAGGTTTCCAACTCGTTTGGGACGGCCATTATCGATAATGAAGAAGTGATAATCGCAGGCTACCCTATTCCTCCAGTGCCTAAAACATACGACCCATCATATCTACCAGAGATGTATGCAGTCTTCACTCTGCCTAGGGCAAAAGGACTGAAGCCTCTCCTTAATGGGGTTAATGATGAGGTTGACGAGACTGTCCGCAGTATTGTGATATTCACTCTTATCATCGGCATAGTGGGAATTGCTATTGTCTTGTTACTAATCCTTACGGTAGCCTCGTGGTTCACCAAGCCACTAAAGTGGATGAGTAGTGTAGGTGATCAGGTTGTCGGAAAATTTGGGCAGGAAGACGAATCTGGTATTGACTACAAGAGAAAAAAGATCGGATGCTCTCCCAATACTGAACTAACAGCTCTTGAGACTGAATTCAGTCTGATGATACAACGATTCTCTGGTGAGGGAACAGCAAAACGGGTCAAAATGAGCGATGTTGAGAAGGTCAATCTGTTTGACTTTAGTGATGAGTTTACTAAGCTTTATCAGAGTCGAAATGATAGTTCATTTGCCTTCAATTATCCCTCAGTCAGTACGGCACAAGACCCCAAGCCGAAATCAAAAGTTACTTCTGACGAATCATGTACAAAACCAACACTACCTGATCAGTATGATGGGAAAGTTTACAAAAGTCCTTTCTTCTACTGGATGAGTGGATTTATCGTCACACCAGTGCTGATCGTAACCATTGTCATATCAGCCGTTGTCTTAAGTCGAATAGCCAATCAACTGCCAGACTTGATCTCACCTGTCGAGGAAAGATACTTTGATATTACGGAATCATATCGAAGTTCTGCCACTGCAATGTTAGCATTTCAAGCGTCTGAGATAACATCAAAAGCGGTGAGGGATACTCATCTTTTGACAAGATTGACCTCTTGGGTATTATTCGGTGGGATATCACTTGCGCCCTCCTTTGGTAGTATGACAATGCTTGAGGGTGCCGAGGATTGTAAATCTGCCCCATCAGCGGAAGAATGTGATTGGGTAACAAAGGGAAACAACCGACATTGTGATTGTTCTTGGAATGATTTTACAGTCAGAGATTTGGAAGGTGCATGTTCATCTCTCCCACTTAGTGAAGCCCGACGAACACAAACTCTCTTCTTTGAAAGCCAAAGCACTTCAGCTGATTCCAATGGCAACCGAAACTCTACCAACTTTCCAAACGTGGCTCTGTATCCAAATACTACTGGCTGGTGGGACAATATCACAGTCTTGCCTGGTATATTAAAAGGAGTGACAAATAAGACTGGCTACGACACAACATATGAGCGTGTCCGAATTGTTTCGGCATTATCTACAGTCTTCATACCGTTATATAACTATGACAAATCAGACGATAAACCGATTGCAATGTATGTAGGGTTTGATGCTGATGGTTCGCTCTCTGGATACACCGGCTGTTCCAGTAACTATGCTGGCTATCCGCGTGAGTAATTTGTCCATACCAATGTGTTCAAATGTGCAATAAAGATTGTCTAATCTATATCTCTTCTTCTTTACCCTCGCTAACCTTAAACATCTAGATTGGCAATCTACTAAAGAAAATGGAGCAGCAGAGCTCCAACCTGATTTATGTCCTCTTGGAAAGTATGGATATGATTCTCGATGTCGAGGATGGTACCAACAGGGGAAAGAAAAGGCAATGGCTGATACAAATGAAACAATTCACCTCCACATAACATCTCCATATGTATTTGCCACTGGCAAGCTTATCGGTCAATCTGTCACTTCACCTTTGATCGACCCTCAGACTCAGAGACATGTTGGTCAAACTTTAGTTGACTTCTTGCCCAATTCGATCTTTACATCACTTGGTCGAGACAACATTAAACTTTCAGACGGGTCGTTTGCCATAGTGATTACACCCCAGACGGACAGTAAAGGACATGATACTGTGTACGGGCCTGGTTTCTCTTTAAGTGGAGAGGGAGAAGCTATTCAAGATGTACTCCAAGCAGACGGCACTTTTGATACCATTTTGAAGCAAATGAAGATCGGTCAACGAGGGAAGGGCAAATTTACTAGATCCAACGGTCAAGAGGATGAAGTGTTTCTATCATACGCCCCAGTGTATGTCAAAAACTACTACCCTTTTGACAGCTCTGATATTACTCGTGGTGTTCAGAACGAGGAAATACTAGTCTACTCATTGGCTCTTGCCGAAACGGCGGACGGTTTGATATCATCATTTAACAATATCGATGCATTCTCAAGCAGGACAGTCAATATTTGTATCGGTGTACTGAGTGCAATCATAATTATATCTACAATATTGATTGTATGGATTGCATTTAGGGTAACGTCTTCAATGACAAAACCAATTCTCCAGCTTTTGGGTGTAATGAAAAGCATTAACAGGTGAGCAGTGCTTTGTTTAATCTCTAGTTTTATTCGCTGTGTGTTTCTATGCTCAAGTATATCATCTCCTTTTCTTTTGTATCTTCCAGTATGGAAAGGTTAGATAGTGATGATACCCTGAGTAAGCTAAGCGAGTACAGTGGCTCATGTAAAGAGATTGATACTGTATACAAAACCACTGAAATGTTGTATAAGGTAGTGCAGTTTGCAAACGTTGCGTTCTTCAGTGGTGACCTTGAGATTGCTTATCAGGTTCTTCGAGATGCCCTCAGGTTATTCACAAGGTTGGACAATAGCAAGGCTATAGCCGTCGCGAGTAATAATCTGGGTAATACTATGCTTACAATGTATCGCACCATGACAGACAACGAGGAAGAAAATATGTGTGGTATGTCCAAGCAACAAGTCATAGAGAAGGGAACGGCATTTTTCTCGCAATCTATCAAATTAGGCGAATCTGCCAATGATGAATTCTATAATAAGCAGGGGTGGAGTGAGGAGTGCTTAGTCTTTATGCAATTCTTAGCGAATCGGTATTTCAATAGGGCCATCTTCTTCCTGACAACAAGTAAAGATCACGAAAATAGAAAGGAGGCCGAATCATTAGGATTCAGAGATCTCCAAATAACTGGTGATATGGACTGTGAGATTGTAAATCAGTGCTTGGAATCTGGATTCCGAATCAACCGAGTTGAAAGATATGAATTGATGTTAAGCCGATGTCGAGGACTACTTGGATTAGTAGAGCTTGGATATGGTTCAGATGAGCTCTTTCTTGATGATCAGATTAAATCGGTATATGATGATCTCAAGATTGCACTGAAAAATCATTCAACTAATCAGTTGTTCAAAGAAGTTAGCGTGAGTGGAAGAATGCAGAAGTTAGATGTCGAGCTAATACGGTACTTTCATCTGGCAAAGAGTGATGATATCAACGCTGCCCGAGTAGCAATTAGAATGCTCATAGAAGATGACTACATCTTCCCCGATGCAGAGGAGGAAGCAGTCAAGATGCTACTACTTTACATGGGCACGGCCAATGATGAAAACGCCCCAGCAGACGAGGATGGGTTGATAGTACTTGAGCTACAGTCACTCATCAACAATCTGGAAAGCGATTACGTCAAGAGAGTGTCTCAAAAGAAGGATTCGTTCAATGAATCTAATTCAAATCTAAGGTCACTAAATATAAGTGCTGTCAGTGACAAGTCGGTTAATGTTGATGAATCACCAAAGGCATCAACACAAAGACGTTCAACATTGAAACAAAGCATGAAGGGAGATTTTACTATGGAGCTGTTTTAGATGTTTAGGTAGGATAAACCAAATAGACATAAACTCACAACACAACAACATTTGCCTCTACTTCTATAAAGTAGACTAAGTAAGTTATAGCTACCAAATATCTGATTTCCTTTCGGCAGTATACACTTGAACTTTCTTCCCATCAATCTCCTCATTAGTCAATGCCTCAACAGCCGCTCTTGCAGCATCTCTCCTATTTATCCTCTTTTGAATACCGTTCTTATTACTACTTTCTTCTTTCACGCTAACAACTCCATCTACAACTTCTGTATCATCCTCAGCCTCTGCATATTGCAACTCTTGACTCTCTTCAACAAAATTGTCATCATACTTGCCCATTTGTAGTATAGTATATGATATTGAAGGGAAATCTTTCACCATATGTTCACCTTGACGTTTCAGTGCACTGGAAGATGCGCGTTTCATAGTTTATAAGAGATGAAAGAGAGATGATAGTAACTTCAGTTAGTGCATGTGAATTTGCTAAGACAATCAAATGAAGACACATAAAGGCCAAATTAAGCACTCAGATCTTAAACTTCATATTGAACAAGTATTCACAAGATAAAGCAATACTGAGCGGACTTTCTTGAATTCTCCAAATGGTGTTTCAAATTTAGCAAGAGCATCGGGAGTTGATGATACTAATACTAACTGTGTAGGATCAGAGCTTTTTCTTGTTGACTCGACATCGGCACCTGGTTCTAATCTATTCTTCCATTTCTGTTCTTGGATATTACCAACTAGACCTTCGAGACAGTTTTGTATCCCTTCAATTTCAACTCTTCCCTTAGTTGGGGCAGCTACTGCACGGAAGAGGAATGCAGCATTTAATGATGCCACTGCTCGAGGTCTGTTCCCTTCAAAGTCAGTAGCACAGTAAATGATTGCATCAACATCTTCTGTTATCGTTCGAACCTGTACTGGATCCAGTAATTCAACTTCTACCAACCGTAATTTGTTCAAGAAATACCCACCCATTATCTCCGGATCAAACTCGAAGGATGCATTACGTTCATCCTCTGGTGACCATGCAGCTCCAATCGTACCAACCCCATCCTCGGCTCCAACTTCGTATGATAGTCTTCCCCATCCACGTGATGTTGCCTGTCCAACATAATGTACAGCAGCCACAACTTCTTTCAACTCTTCACCATGTGTTCTAAGTAAATGTCTTGTTACCATTGATCCTAATCTGCCATTGGCACCGACTACCAATACTCGTTTATTCTTTAATGATTTACCTTCACTTTCATTTTGAATTGTTGTAGGTTCTTTTTCTTTTATGTATAATGCATTATTATTAGAACGTTTATCACTTATCTTTGACTCCATGGAACGTATTTGATCACGTAATTGATTTGCTTTCTCTTGATATCTTTGGGCTTCATCATTATTATTGTCATTAACTGCTGATAGAGGTATTAATGGTCGTCGTATTCTTGAAGAAGGAGTATATTGTGAAAATGTATATACCGAAGATGATATTGATAGCAAAAGTAGTGCTACTCTCATGATATAAACCATTTGGTTGTTTGCAATAGGATAGGAAGTAGGTACCTAACTGTATATATGTTTCAATCACTTCTCGTGCAGTGATACGAGTACTTGAACAACTATTGTTATAATTTTTGTGTGTGCACAAGATGTGCACTTTTTACTTTCAGCTGTTCGATACTGTGGCGATACTAAGGAGGAATTGCAACCAGAGAACAACACAGAAAACTTAACGACCGATTAATACAACCAAGCGATACGATAACGGGATATGGCTGCAAACAATAGAGAAGAACAAAGCGGCAACTTTATGCGCTGGTTTTCAGCTTTTCATGTGCGGTCACTGGACTTCACAAATGGAAAAAAATGTACGAGATTTTATTTATACACACGCGGCAGTTTAAACAGCTACTATCTTATATATCTCCTGTCATTGACATCGCACTAAGCCTGATATGTAGGATTTATTTACTCATATCATATAATATCTTTTATTATCAAAAGACAAACAAATGGACAAAAATTAATGATGAGTGGATTTGATGAGTGAGATGAGACCATAGCACAAAGATTCTCTATCTCTCCACCCGCCGCAGTATCACCAAATAATATCTAGACTTGCTCACTAAACAGCTTGGATATACTAGCTCCTCCTTATATAAATAATACATTAAAAAATGAGGATAAAACGTCAATGCAATAATTTGATATTGTTGGCATCTGTTGCAAATCAAGTATTAGCGTCATTGGCACCACAACATAGATTATCACATCCTCATAGTAATATACATACATCAATATTATCTCAAATTACTAGAATTCGCGGTGGCGAGGGTGAGGGGTCATCTACACCGCCGCCTGAGACAACATACAATCAATACGCAGCTCAGAATCAGCAACCACAACAACAGATGGCCAATCCAAACTTTCAACAACCTCCCAGTACAACAACCAATGATCCAATGTATGAATATAGAGAAACAGTTGAAGATAGAATTGATGCTTGGAGGAAACAGCAATTGGTAAGTAATTATGTTCGTTGTTCAGTTGTAATAAATGCTGCACTTTTTTGCTCACATCTTATGCTAAAAAACGAATCGACCATATCAAAACAATTCCAATAGAATATGCAACAAACGCAATCAGCAGCAGAAGCAGCATCAGTAGTCGATGACCAAGGACGATTCCGGTTATTCACAACAGTATCACGTGTCTCTGTCTCTTTATTCTTCTTCATACTAATGTGGCGTACTGTACATCATTATGAATTAGCCGATGCTACATTTAGTAGGAGTCGGAAACACACTAATACTGGATTACGTGCATCATTATTACGTATTGTTATAGTTACCCCGTTAGTTGTATTATTTTTGGGTGAAATGATGGGTGCAATATTGGGTGTAACAGGTGGTGGAAGTAATGCAAGTCATACAACAAAGAAGCGTCTCAAAGGTATATTAAACTTACATAAAGGCGTAGAGTTAGTGATGATGTTTTACAATGTCGTTCGATTGGCAATATGGCCATCAAAATATGTCATGAGAGAGGTATATATTGGTAGGACTATATCAAACTTTTTCTTTCTAATGCAAGCTCAGTTGTATACCAAGTTAAGTTGGGATGAGATAACCAAGAGTACAATGGACGGTGGATATGCAACTGAGAGTTACTATGATGATTATAACCCTGATATGGCTAACTATTATGATGATCAATCAGCACGGATACCGCCTGCAACATCAACAGATAGTGGCGAATACAATAGACAGGGTGATGCTCCTCCGTCTCACTACGATCAACAACAAAACTATGGTGAGAATAGCTCCGAGTGGAGTAGTCAATGATAATAAGTAAATATCAAATCAACATGAGTATCTTAGTAGCCTGTTTGCAACTTGCAACTTATCACTATTTAGGTTTATGTATGTCTACTTTTAGTAGTATATTATTTTCTCGTACCTCCAATTAGGTAGTGTTGCATACGATGTAGTATAGACTCAGACTCAGAATAATGGACCAACTGCCATTGGCAATGTAGCTAAGGGATTATCATGCCAATTTTGTTTCTTCTTTGGAACTTTCATATAGAACTCTGATATCCCATCTTGAGGCACAACTGCATCTATAGTCCTTCCATCGAAGATTCTAACACGAAATTTATCTCCCTTTCTCTTTCCTTGTGGTACTATCACTTTGATAAGACCTTTATCATTGTATAGTTGTTGTACCTCTCTACTACTTTGACTTTGATGATCTATTCCTTTTCGTGTCGATTGTTGTTGCTCAATGTCAGTATTTGGTTGTTCTGGTGATAATATATAGTTGTTGGCGGATGATAAAGTATTGTGCTCTATATGTTTAGTTTGTTTCCTTCTACAACAACCAAAACCTCTGCATATAGAAACAACTATTAAGATCAAAAAGATGATGGATAATATGATATCGACTACAGGATCTTCTACTAATGTTTGGTACTCATACATAGTTTCGTTGCAATTTGTAATTTAACAATGGAATAATAATCAATTGCTAGGAGTAACAATTCACTCCGAGGTAATGCTTGCTAACGGCTTAGAATATAGCTCGCTGTATTAAGTATGGTAAGATATGTATTGCCATCATACACTTCAACTACATAGTATAGACAAAGGTATTGTAGAGTCTGATTCATTGGCTTTCTTGTAAAGATACCAGTGCCATTTAAGCGAGTGACAACAATATTGACTTTCCTCAACGATCGATAGGGCTATCATATATGCAGCGGTTGAACGCCATTCAACTGCAATGTCTACAAACGGATCGTGGTAAAGATGTATTGCTTCGTTGAGTTGAGGGTTGATGTGTTATTATAAAAGTGTGTTGTGTTCACATCTTATGTACTGAAAGTTTATTAATCAATTGCTGAAAGTTTATCATTGCAAAGAGCCAGAACAAGCTCTTACATCTACCCATCCAACGTTATATCATTGCAAAGCGCCAGATAACCAATCATAATCCGTTATTATCAAATATTTCAAAGAAATAATGAATCATTCTACTACAAATCCTAATCCTATTGCACATCCAAATTCGAGTAGTTCTGTGCCATCTTATCCACAACCAAATGTACAACAAAATCATCCATTTACATCTTATCATCAATATCCACCCCCTCCTCCTCCACCGCCACCGATGACACCTGGTTACTACTACTCTCCACAACATCAACATGGACAATCAAACAACATCAACATGGACAATCAAACATTTCTGTTGAGGCACCAGCCATACCAAACACAACAACCTCAACAAAATGCTAACTCAACCAATGCATGGCCAGGACCACCCATAGCAGACAACACACAACAACACTCCGTAGACCAAATGGATACAACAAGTAGATCACCATCACCAGCATCATATGCAATTGAAAGAGCAGCCTCGGCACTATCAGCCTTTTCTCAACAACAACAAAGTAGTAGTGACAGCAAGTCCGATGATCCATTGTTATCACTTGCACGAGCTGCGTCATTCCAAGATTCCTTAACTACTGGATCTCCACCGTTGTCGTTGTCAACTTCGCCATCTCCATCCTCTTCACCAACATTACTACATACACCATCGGCTGGTCCATTGAAGAAACGGAGAAAGATGCTAGGTATTGAGAAAGATGATGATGAAATGAAGAAGAAGTCACAAGCTAATGATAATAATGATACGAAGTTGGATAAGAATTTGAGTAGTGGAGAAAGTAATAGTCCATCACTCGTACCAAGTTTGGCTTGGTCATCTAAATCATCTTCAGTTGAGGATATGATGAAGGATGCATCCAACTCCAACAGTAATATGTCTAGACAGTTTCCAATTGTATTGCACAAACTCCTATCCAAGTCAGTAGATAGTAGCAACAGCAGCAAGCAAGGTGATGCAAACAACAAGATATCATTAGCAATGGAATGGTTAAATCATGGTAAAGCATTTCGTATATTACGTTATGATATATTATGTACAGAGGTATTGCCGAAAGAGATGCCAATGTTATGTTCTGATAGGAAGAATGTGATGAATAAAGATGGTATTTGCAAGTCTGAAAGCCGAGATGATGAGCAAACCAAAGCAGAAGAAGAAGGGAGTGAGGTGTATAGTGATGATGAGTGGGTCGAAGCATTCTCGTGGTTTGTCAAGTCATATGGTTTTGAGGAGGTAATGAGTGGTAGAAATAAGGGAAGCTTTCGTCATGAGGTTAGTTTATTTTTGTTGTACATATGATATGCACATTTACCTTTGACTCATGTTCACTTTCGTCTCTACTTGAGTCAGTTCTTTGTGAGAGACTCTCCCGAACTTTGCAACAAGATGAAGCTGGCAGCTCATAGTCAATCCTCTGTTATGAACAACAACTCAACTCAGCTTACTCCAACCTTTAGTACCGTCAAAATGATAGGTCAGACTCCTCAAGGCTTGAATAGAAGTCCAGAACAAACAACAACTGTTTGGCGTAGCACGAATGGCAAGTCATCAAGGGGTGGTATATCCTCCATATTCAAACCACGGAGTAACTCGATCACGCATCCGTCTCACTTAAATGTACCGATGCTTAGCTCAACAAATACTGCTAGTTTTGCTGAATCTTGGTTGAATGGAGGAAGTACACAACAGCAGTATCAAGCAAGCCCTTACCCTCCCCGTCCACCACTGACAAGATCACCCAAGACTATACGTTTCCGTGACGAGGCCGATAATAGTAGGGACGACGTTGCTATGGAAATTACTACCCAGAACAATCGTGAGGTATCACCAAGTCCACATTATCGTGGTCGGAAGCAGTTGTCTAGTATATCATCACCGGGTTTGCCTCCCCGGGCATCAGGAGGAGGATCAGGATTTGTATCAAGGAGAGGTAGACGTCCTCCGATGATATCAAGACATTCTACTCATTAAGAAAATGACGAGTACATGTGTTATTTGGTTGAGAGAAAAAGGAAGATTTTGATATTGATAGTTGTCTCATGTATGTGTATTGCAACAAGGGAGCGAAGGAAGAACAATACTCCCAGTAAAACAGAATATGTCTAGTCATGTAATATAAAGATTTTATGTAAATGTAATACATATGCTACTAGAGAGAGAGAGAGTAGAGAAAGAAGTCATTGCTTGATAATCGATATTGATTTATATAATTTGATGTATCTATCGTACTTCTATGCTCAATACATATATGACGTACTGCTTAATATCATATGAGCTCATCCATCTCCTTCAACTAGGGACTAATCTTATTCTGTTTTTCTTCAAATGAACGGGCCATGTTCCTAGTACCAATATGTGGCATCAATGTTAGATTCTCCATCTTCGTTCCAAGAATTGGTGAGCACACGCCATTGTTAATAACTCTCTTATCCGGCTCGGACTGAGGATTCTGTTTAAGATTCTCTTGAGCACTACGAATCTTTGCCTTGCTCTTCGTAAACCAATCTTCAATTGATGCACGCTCATACATGATACCATCAGCAGCCAAGACTGGTTCGTTTGTCATTAGTACAAGACTGATTGGACACACCAACTCCTCAGGAGGCTCCACGGATGGATTCTTCTTTTGACACTGTGGTAAACTTTGATGAACCTCTGTAGACTTGGTATCTGATTCATCATCAAAGTATTCTGATATAGCACGAAGAAATGCCTTACGCTTGAACCCCTTGATTCCAGAACCTCCTCCATCACCGACCTTCATATCATTGAGATAATCATCCTCATTCACAGCCTCCTTTAAGGCAATCATAGAGTCGATATCCTCAGACTTGACGAGCCAAGTATAGAATTCATCCACACTGCCCTTGATACATGATGCTTGTGACCTCAAGAAGATGAGAAGAGGGTCGTCCTCATTCAATGTAAAGCTCGAATATGCCTTTGATATGTTACTTCTATCGTTGAGGCTTGTCATAGAAGCTTCTGTGATGGTATCACGGGTGATCATACCTTGAGATGAATCGATACCAATCTCAGATGGAATCTCTTCTTTCTCATGCACTGTTGTGGCAGGAGGTGATTTGGTGGTAGTGGATGCTTCTTTAGCCAGGCTGTTGCAATTATCGCTCATCGTCTCGCGTTGTACTGGAGACCCTTGAGTAGTTGACTCCTCTTGAATTGGCTGAGGTTCAGAAGTATTAACTGTAGACGGCGCTGATTCTTGAACCGGCGTCATAGTATTGGATGGCTTAGTAGTACAAACATGATCTGCACCAACAGCTTCTTGGATCAATTCAATTGCTTTCCATACATTTCGCCTACTTCCTGTCACATGTATAGCCATGTAATTATCGCCAACGGCTGTTGTATCGATCTGTATATCATCCACACCTGATTTTTTTATAATCTCCTTCTTCTTTCTCCCCTGTTTACCACTGAGATTCTTTGACCGGGAAGGCTTAATATAGATCGTCTGCTCAATCTTCTTTGCTTGGTAGACGTTAAATGGCATCCTCAATACCCCCGAAATGAAATCGAACACCAACACGGGTATGAGTTTAGAGTGCAGTTGTTCCTTCAAAGATGGGGCACTAACAAATAGACCCAACCAAAATGCCAACATGGAAATACAATATGCCATGACTTGTAACAGCAATAGAACCACACAACTCAAACTGAGTAGGGACAATATATTAAATGTCCAGCGATTTAATGATCCAATATTGAGGCCTGGTTGGCATAGGTCGGGATTGCAGCTGCTTCGACAATTCTTCTGCATAGACTCAAACTCTTCATAGCATAATCCCTGGCTAGCCCACAGTTCACATTTTTCATGTCTATCAATGCAACCACCATTTATCCAATCGAACAATAAAATACAAGATAACATTCCGAATATAATGACGAGAGATTTTGTTATTCGTGCGTCGTGTTTAAGCATCAAAGAAAGGCCATATGCTATGATCCGTAATACCAAAACAACTGCGCTGCAAATCAAGAACACTAACACTAACCAAACAAATACTACCTTAGACGAACAAATATTATCTTCAGAACAACGCTGGTAATTCTCAGGCAATGATATCATCACCAGTACTGAGTATAGCACTGCAACTGCAATGACCGTACCTTTTCCGATATAATTAGTTGTTCTTTTATATGTGTTGACTGCAGTTGTTCCCAAGGATTGACAACTTCTACGAGCTGTTGACCGAATAGAAGGCAATAATGAACGATCAGTTGACTTCTTTTTCTTGGGTATCTTTAGAGGAGCTGATGACGATATCTTGCTGGTAGATGTTGCTGCTTGTTTAGGTTTGGTGGGTGGCAGCTCGATCTTCTCGTCAATATTCTCTTTACCAATTGCTTGTTGAATCAATACAACTGCCTTCTGCACAGCTTCTGCGCTCCCTTTTATATGCACAGGTACATATACTACCCCGTTTGAGGCCTCAATTTTGTACATAACTGTAGGTTGACCTGTTTTCTTTTCAATTTCAATGTCATCGACACCCGACTTGGTTATTATTCCATTGAGTCTCCTCCCTTGCTTACCATTAAGATTCTTTGATGCAAATAACTTGACATATACTGTCTTTTTCATTAAGGATTGAGGACTCTTCTTTGGAGATCTCTTGCGTTGCGAGGCATACTCATTTGAAAGTACACAAATGAAGCCGATCATGGCACTTGCAAAGAACAAAATAATATGGTACGCTTCTGATTTGGACTGGTTCATTTGATATCCCGGCTTGCGTTGTTGGTCGTTAATTTCTTCATGTGCAACTAGATTAACTTGCCGTTCCAAAATAGTGGCAATAGATTCATATTCACTTTCATCCAGCTTATATTCATCAATAGCATCTCGAGCAATAACTTGTGGATCATCACCATTATTATAGCCAACTAGTATCTTTTTGCTACTACCTCCCAAAGGCAGAATAGATCCTATCGGGCCTGTCGGAGGACCAAGGGGGAAGATATGTTCATACTTCCCTGCTTTCCTAACACAATCATTGATATCATATCCATCCGCAGCATGTTTATAGAGATGATAAATTTCAAAAGGATCCCACTTGTTTTCTCTGGCACTCCACACAGCGATTATCGGTGTGATTTCTTTATCGTCAAGATGACTACCGTATTGCCGGTATAACTTTACCTGTCCGTCGTAGAGACCAATATGTCTTTTCAGCATTCTCTTTCCAATAAAGGGTAGCTTGGCAACCTCTTCAGGTGTTGGTCGATAACCAACACCTACCTGCTTAGATTGGTAGTCGAGTAAAGTTGTATTACGGCCAGGCGATGACTCTTCCAATTTCTCTAGTATATATGAGTCCTCTTCATCTAGTATCTCCAATAATAAATGTCGTACAACTTTCATTTTCTCATCAGTGATACCATGCTTCCGTAACAAATAATTGATCCTGTCGTACCTGTATCTAAATTTACTAATAAATGATGCATCCTTCATCATGTCACGATAGTCGAGATGAAGACGCTTGGCAGTTTCCTTACTGGCCTTAATTGTGTTGTAACATGATGTTGCACTTTTCACTATTTCCTCCCTTGTTGACCGAAAAGATTTTAATTGATCTAATGATAAAGAAATACCAGCTTTTGCTAATAAAAGGTCCGGATCAACACCTAATGGCATACCAGCTTTTTTTAATAAGTTATTCAGACCTGATCCTGAATCTGAACCAATTCGGTCACATACCTTGATTAATTGCTTGTCACTCAAATCTGTAAGCTTGTATTGATCAGTTGACATCAATACATCTTCAACTTTGCATGAAGGTGAATCGAGATCTTCTGGCCTTTCACATTGGGATACAGGGCTATTCCTACCTTGACCTCCTGAGATGGATTTTATAATAGTATCATCCTCTTCAATTAATTTTAATAGTAGTTGTCGCATAACCTTTTCCTCCGCTGGGACGTCATCAATATTATACTTTGATAATAAGTAACTAATCCTATCATTCCTGTTCTTACTAACGAAGGACGCATCATCATTCATGTATGTAAGATATTCAATATGAAGACGCTTAGCATCACGCTCAAGACATGCAACGTATTCTGCTTTATTATCTTCTATACCACATTCACCTATATTCTCACCATACATACTTCCTAGCAGTGAAATGACAGACTTCGTACCGTCTTTTGATGCAAGCTTTCGACACATTCTTGCACTTATAACCAATTGCTCTCGTGTGGGATTTTGTGGAATGGGAAATTTTATCCTCTCGCATATATCAATCAATTCTTCATCCTTTAAATCATCAATACCATCTGTATTACCATTACCAGATGAAAGATAACAAAGCTTAGCGGCTGAAACTCGTTTATCCCTTGTTAAATTGGGTTGCATGGGAAGTCCAGCTTTCTTGCAAATCTTAGCCAATACCCCATCACTCAAATCGTCAATATTACAGGTTGGTGGATTTATATCTTCAACTCGTTTACATCGAGATGCTACACAGCATGATATAAAATTTTGGCTTATTGCAGTAAGTGCAAATAGTATATGTTTTCTTTTACTCGTCATCTGTGGTGGAGCAAAATAAGTTACTAGTATGATTAATGTCGATTAATAACAGTTTCAGCGGTATATGTTCAGGTCTTAGAGAGGAGCCAGCGCCATTTAACCAATCACATATTGTAGTTTGAATACCTTGGCCTACAGCCATGTGTATGTATACCTACGTACAACGCCCACGGACTACACCCGAGGATACCTCATAGGATACCAATTTTTATTGTACAATACAAGATTTACATACTCATAATTCATAATTCATCTTAGGTCATGTTGGTGTATTTATTTGTTGTCACTACTTAGCTTTAGAGATACTATATTCAAGATTATTAACGGAATATAGGGAAGGAAGTACCCATCGTGTCACCTGAGCTTTCAATTTCCACAAAATTATATCAAAAGAGCCGTGAGAGATACAATTCTCAAGATAGACACTTAATTAAATTTGCAACACCAATTAGTATCTACTAGATAGGTATATTGTAATATAAAATTTAATATATAATCCAAAAAAGGCAATATGGATACAGCTACTGAAAATATGAATGGAGGGCGCTCATTGAAGCGCCGGAGGGTAGAAGATACCAATGAGAACAATACACAAACTGCTTCACTTCCGCCTGAGGTGTTGGGAAATATTATGAATTTTCTGGATTATACAACGGTATTATCTTGTGCAGCAACATCTAAATCATTTCTGCATGCAATGCCATTAATTACAACTCTACATATTGATAAGTCTTCTCAGATCAATGCATTATACTCACGGTATCGAGATGTTACTGTTATTAATATATGTTCACTCGTATATATGGAGAGCGAGGGTGACAACACAAAAGGTCGATAATGAAACTATAATGAAAGTTATTCCCTTTTTATCACACTTTACCAGGTTAGAAAAGGTATTTCTCGGAGGAAAGGACGACCATGGAAAGAAGTTCGGAGTAGGTGAATATATGGGCACCAGATATTCTTTTCATACCACGGTAAAACAGCATATCTCAAATTTGATTATGCAGATATCTTACGCCTATCAATCAAACTTCCTACCAAATCGTTTGCTTGTGCTAGGAATACGATGTCCAAATATTTTCATTGCCGATTCTGTTAGAGAAGGTGATTCAAGTTGCCCGTGTTGTCAATTGGCGTGTAAAACTTGGCCTCTGGAATATGTCATCAACTTTAATATTAAGGGAACGTCTCGATGGGTCGCGGACATGTTTGAACAGAGAAGACCAAACACTTTAGATGTATGCCTAACCAGGGATCAACTAGAGACTATTGTTAAAGGTAGATCTGGAGGAGAAGAAATGTTATGTCCAGAACGACGTTTATTACACCTATTAGGGGATGGAATACTTCATACAATACGTTCTGATGACGATGGTTCTTCAATTTACATTGCTCAGTTCAGCCAAATAGGGGTTGACAGATTGAAGGAAGAAGTTACGAAGTTGAATGGTAAACAGCTATCAAAAGAAGATGTTACCAAGGCAATCATGAATTCATTCAGTATTGATGGAGACCATATACCACCCAAAAGTCGGTGCTACCTAGGACGAGCATCTTCCTACGCATTGAAAGGGATTGGTCTACCTGTATTAGATGAGGCTTTAGTTGCCAACAACAAGAATTTGCCACATCTTATCAAGGTTCTGATGGCTGATGGGATACCTGAAATGTTACTACTTAATTGCATGTCCTTACTCCTTCGTCTACTCAGTCAAGAAGGGAATATTTCGGCGGTTCAACATGTTGTTGACTCGGGTCTACTACCCCTGATGATCAATAAGTATACGAGTTCTACATATGCGTCCGGCATTATATCAGCAGATATTACAGGACTCGGCTTGATTGTCAAGAATGGACCGATCACTGTCACTGAAACATTAGTAGAATTAGGGTTTGTCCAAAAGCTTGTGCATCTTTTATCTGAACAACACGGGAGACTCGCTTCAACTTCCATAAATATACTGGCGAGGATTTCAGGGAAGTCTACGTCTTTGAGAGACATTGTGTTGGAAGCTGATCTTGTTGTGCCATTGACCACATTGTTAGAGAAAAAGTCGGTAGAATTAAGGAATGTGGCATGTTTGATATACACACTTTGTCGAGGTAAACCAAGTCCCGACTTTGCCTCAGGTAAGCAGAAGTTAATTGTGAATGGTCACAGACTTTGGGTATTAGGTTCTGATTGTGAAACCAAGATATGAATTAATCGATTTGTGCGCATGATATGGTTTTGCACTTTCACTACCAAATACTAACCCCAACCCCCCTACCTCCTTGGATACTCTTGCGACCATTGTAGTTGAGCCATATCTCAGTATCATTCCTTCCATTCTTCTAGTAGGTAATGATGAAGCTGCAAAGTTTTGTTGTAGAGCACTCTTAGCACTCTGTGAACTGAATGATCAAAGAGCTATTGATATGACATTCAAAATATTAATGGAATCACTTGGTAACACTACCGAAGTAGCAAAACGTAATGCAATGAGCTGTATTGTCATGCTTATTAAAGGGAATGAAGCAGTTCTTGAGCTTCTCATGGATAGCAACACTCAATACCAAAGATTCAAAGTTTGGCAAGTGCTATCGGGTGCATTGCATCTAAGATGTATGCACGTCAAGTTGTATCTCAAGGTTGTATAAATATCTTTTTTGGATTGCTTATTTCAAGTAAGGACGCAATCGTCGAGAACTCTATCATAGCTCTACTAAGGGTGAGTTTTTATTTGTTACTTACATATCAATCTTTCAGACACAGCAACTCAAACCTTAGCACTATTTCAGATACTTGAGTTTGGCAGGAAAGAAGGAGACCAAAGTATCACAAGTGTTATTTGCAATGGTATTTCAATGATTGAAACTAAACTTGGAGAGTTGGATTTTGATGGCAGTGGCGTCGAAGAAGAAATGGCCATGTATAAGAAGAATATGCCTTTGTATAAGGCATTGTGACGACACAAGCAGAAGGACAGTGTAAATAAATAGATTCGGAATATGTGTTACATTTGAAGCTGCTACTTTATCTTTTATGGCTTCAATCGTCCTCGTCTTCTTCTTCTAGAGAAGGATCAAAGTCTTCACCAGATTCTAGTAACATAATTGCCTTATTCAATCGATCAGAGGGAAGCTTAGAAGTTGATACTGCACCAAATCTCACACCATTTCTGAATAGCACAAAGCTCGGCACAGCAACTACCCCCAGCTGTTTCCCCAATGCCTTCCCCACGGCACCAGTCGCATCTGCCTTGGCAAATAGTAAAGTACTACCAACTGTATCCTTATCTCGAGCAATCCTTGTAAACTGTGGATTGATACCCTTACACGTCCGGCATGATCTCATGGCAACAAACACAACACCACTTCGCTGTGGGGAAATTATTGTCTCGGCTAGACCTTCTGTCCCAATGATTGGCTCGACATATGGATTGGTATCATCTGCTCGGGTCTGTTTCTTAACTTCTTGGTCATCCATACCTCCTTCGGTACCTAGTTTTGTCTTACTGCTTTGTAGATACATTTGTTGTAATCTAAATTGTTCATCTAAATCTTCTTCCTCTTCGACAGGTAATCCATATCGTATCCCCGTGCCTGATGAATCTCGTGGCCAACTTGTCTCTTCCCAAAAGTCTTTCAGTTCCCATCCTCTTACACTTGGTGACTTGGTATTCTTTGATGAGTATATAACATTATTCTCTAATAGTACTTGTAATGTCGAAGAACCAAATCCTGACGAGGGAACGATGGGTATACATTTCGATATTGATATTGATTCCATGTCTTTGACATATGAATTAGCCTTGCCAGGTCCAAACAATACTCCATCATTCTTAATTATTTGTTGTGATTGTGTCAATGTTGATATATACTTGTCACAACCATGTCTTGATTGAAGTAACTGTAGTACACTCGACCCACTCTCAGATAAATTATCACTAGTCAATTGAATGACTCCCTTACGCTCATTGGCGATACTATCAATCAATGAATCAAATTGACCTATGGCATTGGCAAATCCTACTTCTGTATCAATTAGATCTTCAGTCTCAACATTAACGGCTGGTTTTAATATTTTGACATTCTTATTCTTAGTCTTTGTTGAACTTGTGCTAATTAGTGATACGTCAATTCCAAGTGTTGATAGTCCATCGGCAATGAAACATGCGTAGTCGTTTCCACCTAGTACTACTGCCTATCACACATGTGTCAGTTAGAAAATGGACAGCAAAAAAGTGCACATCATATGCACAAAATCTCACCTTGCCACCATAAAACACAGAATCATCACTACTACCACCAACATCTTCAACTATAGGTAATGAACAATGTATACCCACTAAACACGCCGCAGCAGTTGATAAAGCATCCTTATCAGATATTATCTGTGGTATTTTAGCTATTGTATGTTTATATACTTCAATATTTCCAATTGATATAGTAGGCACTGGTAAAAAGTTGTCATTAGATGACTTGACGACTCCTATTATACGTTCATTGTTGTTTGTTTTACCAGTAACTAATGATAATACTCCTTGTTGACTATTGGATGTTGCTGTTGTTGAAGTAGAGTCATTGTTTGTAAGTAGAAATGATTGTAGTTCGCCACCGTCTAATATAAATGATTGTTGTTGTGTTACTGAATATGTTGTAGATGTTTCTGATGTTGTACTTTTGATAGCCGTACATGTATGTGAATTGTATTGTTGTCTAGAAGTAGTTGATATAGAGTTGATTGTTTGAAATGATTGAACAGATGTCAATGATAATATTGATAAAGATATTGCAATGAATAAAAGTTTGTTGAGGATACCCATTGTACGGCCGACGAATCGAGCAACGCCGCCGATACTACCGCACGATCTATCAGCCATGTTCAAAGTCCTCACTGCTGCTATTAGGAAGCCAGCGTCGCCAATATGAGGGAAGAAAAATGCCGTCTTGTTGAGGCAGCAGATTTTTCATGCCATGAGCAAGTACACTGTAGGCCTCGATACATAAAGTGGTATTTTTTACTGTAGGCCGCGTTATATAGTGGAGAAGTATGATACTATTTGCAGTAAAGTTTGAGATTTGTGCACATCTTGTGTTCGTTTTGTAGGTGAGACTCTACCGTTACATTCTGTATCTATACCTAGCCCTAGCTAGTTCAAACTCCTTTTGTAGCTTCCTAGTTTCCTGCTCATTCTTCTCTCGTTGCTTTCTAGCGTCCTGCTCGATCTTCTCTTGTCGCTTCCTACCATCCTGCTCAATCTTCTCTAGTTTTTTCATAAGTTGCGAGCCAGCTAGTGCCTTCTTAGCTTTGGCAGCTAATGATGGGTCGTACATGATGGGTCGTACTTCTCTGCCTTTTACTTCCTTCAGGTTGCTCTTTCGCTCTTCGGCAGCTAGCAGCTTCTTCCATTCTTGACGTTGAGCTTCCGCTTGAGCAAGCTTCTCCTCTTGCTTCTCCTCTTGCTTCTCTTCTTCAATCCGCTTCTTCTCAGCTGCAGCAGTCTTCTTATTCTTCTCGGCCTCCTGTTGAGCTAGTTGGTTTATTCTATCATCCGCCTGCTTGATCTGTTTCCTCTCATCAATTGTTAGACTTTCCCACTTTGGTATACAACTTGTCTCTTTCGTGTCAATACAATTGTGAAGCATCACTCTACTACGATTCCCTGCATTGAACTGACGGGATATGGGTTTGACCAAACAACATCAACTTCAATTCGACTGTCTTTCCCTAGAACTGTCACCTTGCTACGGTCTGCACTGAGACCAACAACCCTGCATGAAGTAAAGGCATACATGACCAATTGGTTCAAAAAGAGGGAGGAAGACGCAGCAGTCTTCGTTTTGACTACAGAGGTATTGGCGGCACGAGAATTCACGACAAGTACTCGAGCTTCCTCGTCATCTTCTTCCCTTTTCCTTTTCAATGTAGACTCCTTCTTCTCTTTCTTGGCACTAACAACACTATCTACACGAGCCCTCTCAGCCTTTAACGCCTCCAACTCGTTATTTTCAAAATCTGGCTTTGTAATGGACTTTAGGGTTGTGGACTTGTTGGTAGTGGTGGCTGTTGTAACATTGATAGTACTGGAGGTTGTTGTTGTTGATATATTAGTAACTGTTTCTACCGATGTGGATGTAGTTGTGTTAGTTGGAGGAAGAGACTTTGGTTTCAATACAGTACGACCGTCAAACTGTACTTTTTCAAATGGGAAGGGAGGCAAGTCTGGAAGTAGACGGCAGCGTTTCTCGTTGTGACCCCAACCAATCAAGGCATGTGCCATTCGGTTGACAATGTAAGTCATCGTTACCTCACGGCATGCAACATCAAAAAACTCGGCAAATGAACCCCAATGATTTTGCCAAACATTAGCAAGACAAATAATCTTTCTCGTTGGAAACTCTACACCATCAATCACAATATTCATCCCCATGGCTGGATGCTCAGTATCATATGCTGTGTAGGTATCCCATGTAATTTCTACACCCGTATGCTTGCAAATATAACCATTGACATGTAAAACTAATACTACCAAATATGCATATTGTACTCGTAGACGAAAGCTGTAATCGCCCTTGCCATTCCTAATCTTATCATGTGTATCCATTTGGTGGCGACAGGCACAGGTAGAATGGAGGCCCTCAGCTTGTTCTGCGTGTTGTTGTTCGTTGAGTGAAGATGGTTGTACCATGGTAGTAGGTAAGCCTGTAGTTGGATTTCTGTGACGTGTACCTCTCTTCTGTTTTTGAGCCTTCAAATTGTAATGATCTTCATCATTATGAATGGCACCAGTGAATAATGTACCCTTGCAAAATTGACAACCAGGGTAACAAGTCTTGCCCTCTTTATGACATGAAAGGATCTTCTTCACATACCAATCATGATCATGTGTCTTCTCCCAAACCTCATCCAACAATCCAGCATCCTTCAACAATGTCAAAACTTCCTCCTTCCCATGCTCCCCTACATCGAGTATCAATTCACGAAGTTTAACCATGTGGGGATTATTTAATTGCCACTCACGCCATAATCGAATGACCCCATCACTATTCCGAGGGAAATCGTCATATAAAGATTGATAACACGTCCCCCACCCAGGTATTTCCTCAATTCTAATAAACATATTATCTGGTGGTATGGTAAAACGACTACGCCACGAAACCATACTATATACCAAATTCAGAAGTTGTGATGAGTCGTCTGGGATATCATCACGTTTCTTATCAAGAAGATAATTAGAAACAATAATCAATGGGACGTCATCGGATGTAGACCGTGCAAAATGTTGAGGATTGCGATGTAGGTTCTCGAAGACATTCCTTTTTACTTCCTCGACGGGTACTAGTTGTTCAAACCCGATTGGTGATAAATACGCCCTGGGAGCTTGACGGATAGCTTGTGTTGGTAAAGGACGTTCTTTTGCTGGTGTAGCAGGGCTACTAGATAATTGTCCACCATCAGAAGATGATACATCTGGTGGAGTTACTAGACGTCGTTTTTTTGCAGTAGTGGGTAGTATTGCAGAAGATGCTGTACCCTTAGGAGTAGTAGGGTTTGTAGATGATACATCAACATTAAATAGATTATCAAAATTAACTTCTGGACGACGTAATGAATGTTATCAATTTTATAATCAGGTGTTATTGTTCTGGTGATTTCATTATTAGTTTTAACCTTGACATATGTAGCCTCATGTGAAGTAACATTTGATGATGATACGGAGTTTACAATGATTTTCTTATCAAATTCATCCAGAGTATATGATCCAATCTTTTTTAAACGTCGTAAAGTATTTCTAACGATGGGTCTATACGAATATGCTTTTGAATAGACCTGTCCATCAGCTCCAACAATAAATGTGTTATATTTGGAGGAGTTGGTACCATAATAGGAAGGTGGTGCAGGCACAACTGGCCCTAGCTTACTGATACCAATTGACGGCGCTACGACGGGTGTATTATGATCGACTACGACATTGTCGGCACTACTGGCGGATGCGCATGCCATACTACCGTCCATTGTTTATCGTACTTTCCCTCTAGCAAACTACACAAACAATCAAATAGTAGCGGTACATTAAAGTCTCATGGTGCATGTGTCAAGAGGTAAAAAACGGCCAAAGCCCTTTGTTTAGCCCAGGAACAAAAAGGATACCGCCACGTATTCATGCAAACCAAAACAGAGTTTTCAATTGATTGCATTGCAATGAAAACTTTGAATACATTTTCCCGCCACTATTCAACTACCCCCATACTATACCAATAATGATGCCCTATCATGCATGGTCCTAAGTACTAAACAATAGCTAATATTGTATAATTACAATATTGCAATAAAATGGAACGTTTGCGGTGCGGATCTCTCCGCGATATAGATACTAGTAGTGGTGGCTTACCAAAAAAGAAAGGCTCACGAACACCCGACAGCTCTAAACGCAGTAGAAAGTCCTTTAGACGAAATGGTGGTGTACAATCACTAACCCCGCCCCGAAGAATTAGTAGGAAGCGTAGTGATACGAGCCGTGATCCATTAAATATCGTGGGTAATGAATTATTCGTTCGTGATCATACATTGTCAACATTAGAGGGCAGTGAGCATAGTATTAACAGTAGACGAGGAGGTAATAGAAAGCCAGAAGACGAAGAAAATAGCGAAATTAAATCATTACTAAATGATGCCATCATTGATGATGAAGAGCAGTACAATATGAAATTGGTTCAGCAAAAATTACAAGAAGAACGATTGTATAATTTGAGTAAGATACCGGCCGGCCTACCAATATCAGAATTAGACAACCCAATAGACCAACAGCTTGGTGGTATTGAAGAGAATATATTACACTCCTACTCATCATCTTCTATCAATATCAACAGTTCAACATCATCAATATCAACAGTACAATCCTCATCCAACATAAACAAAGGACAAGAACAAGCCAATAAAATATTACATAAAATACATGGCAAACGTCGTATATCCAACACACACTATCAACAAAGAAATATATATCCAAATTGTCCAAATTGTCCCAACAAATTAATATATCTATACTTACATCATAGTACCACCACTTGTCCCACTGTGCCTAAATTAACAACATCCCATCTACATCTTGGCAATGTACACAATTCAAAATCAACAAAGTACAAACTGAATAATATCTTACCACCTAAATGTATTGACTGTAATATATATTATATATATGATTATATTAGTAGTGTATATAAGGATATTATGATTGATAATATGATGAGATGGATAGATAATATTGATAATGATGATAGTAGTAATGATGATTGTGGGAAGAGAGGGGATGATAATGGGACATATGTAAATGAATTTGGTGTAGTAGTGGATGGTAATAAGTATCCTAGGTGTAGTAAGTTGGTAGTTATAAATTCAACACCTAAAGGACAAGATGCAAACAACAACAGTATGGACGATGATGTAGTAGTAGAGGAAGGAAAGAAGAGAGGATTTCATGAGACTATGCAAATAACAACATCATTTCAACGACCGAGGAGTAACTTAACACCCCGTCCACAACATGAACGACAGAATTCAAGAGTATCCTTTAAATTTGATAATGAAGATTGTCCAGTTTATCCCCGGGGTGATAATGGCGAAGAAGGAGAAGAGATGGAGACGATGGTGGTATCACCACGTCCGCTATTCTCACCGAGAAATGAGACAGGTGGTACAATCTTTTCGGGATTGTCTTCATTAACTGAACAACCTCAACATAGAGAGGGGGAAGGGGGTGGGGATAATATGGAGGTGAAGAAGAGTTTGTCAGATGAAGACCCCTTTACTGATATTAGCTGTCAAGGTAGTCATGATGAAAATGATATGAGTGATGATGAGAAAAATGAGGATGTTGACGATGATGTTGACGAGGATGATAGTTGTGGTAGTATAAGTCAGTGGTTGCCAAATAGTGTTGACGAAGAAAAAGACAACGTTGGCGAAGAGTCAGATGAAGTAGATATATGTCAAGACAACAAGGAGGACGAAGATAATATCCAACGTATTGCCTTGGAGGACGAGAAGATACCCCTCACGCCGCCGCCGCCGCCTCAAGCTGAGAATGATAGTCCAGAGAATGATGAAAGGGATGACGAGGAGACAGTAGCTGTTGAACAAACTCAGAACCAAGTCAAGTCAGAATCAGTTACATCTCCCCCGCCTGATACTTCATCTATCAAGTCATCGGAAAGTAATAGCAATAACATCAAGCTGATACATACCGAATCAGAAGAACGTATGATACTAGAGAAATATTCATTAAAGAAGGAGATTGCAACACGTCAAATAGCCAAGGATTTGATACAAGGGCATGGACTAACTACTCTCGAATGTCAACGATGTAAGATGCCAATGACTAAAATGAAAGATAATGAAGGAAAGTTTGTAGAATGTACAACCTGTCAAGCTGTGAAACGGAATGCTAAACGGATAGCTCGACGAAAGAGAAGCAAGCTATCGATCCGTAGCGGTGCCGCTTCAGTTGATGAGGATGATGAGCCTCATCAGGTCTTAAGTCCAGGCTCAATTCTTTCACAAGAAGTGACAAAGATACCTCCACCAATCAATAACGAGTTTGTCGACAAGAAAAATGATACAAACTTGTTTCACTTCCATCCTGATGAGAAAGGAGAAAAGGTTAATATCCCTGTGAATGCCCTCTCGGTATTAGAACAAGGACCATGTGTTCAAGAGAATGAGAATACTACCTTAGTTAGTCTAAACAGAAAGGAGATACAAGATCTTACTGCTTTGGAGGAAGGGCTGAGAATATCAGATGAGATTGACCCAATTGAGATGCTAAGTTGTACGTTTGGCAACTCGGGTGACGGGTCGTCCTCTTCTGCTGCTTCGTCTAATAACTCCATCGGTCTGAATAATAATGTCAAGGATAGAGAAGGTGATGACTATTGGCTCCGTCACGCAATCATGTCTAATAATGTCAAACAGATGATGATACAGCCATCTTCATTGAATCATATATGTGTGCATACTCCTTCTACTACAAGAAAGGAGCCTAGGGGATCCGAAACTACTGATGATGAAATTGAGTATTCTCTATCATTCTATCAAGAGAATGTGAAGCAGCAGACAGAAGAGTACTCTCGGCAGCAGTCTAATGTTGTATCAACATCAGCAATAGCAGCGCTGCCATCAGTCGATGAACTTTCACAAAGTATGATGAGTAATCAATATCCAATACCAGAAGCATCACGCTATCAACTATATCAAGAAACATTGGCATTAGAGAATCAAGCAGCCGACGGTACTACCACCTTGCCCGTTTCTGAAAAAGAACAATGGTTAAAAGCTCTTGCGATCCCACTGGACGGTAGTAAAGATAAGTTGAATCTCAGCCATCACAGTCATTCAACTAGTCTGCATCATCCAGAGTCAATATCTGAAGTGTCTGAGTACAGTAAACAAGTATTAGGATCTTCTTCCTCGGATGAATCAAGTACACGTTGTCCTCGTACTCTACCTCCCAGTGAGATGACATATCAACCATACTATTTCCCAGTTGTAGAAGAAAGAGAAGGAGTTGGAGCTGCACAGCTTGGCCATGCATACACGGGTTCTATTTCTGAAGTATCAGGATGTAATGAGGGGCCATTGGTACCCAATGAGAAGAATCAACAACAGAAGAATGATGTAACGACTGTTGATATATTGATAGGATTGTCATCTGATGAATCATTGACGAATTGCCCTCGTGACTTGCCACCAAGTGACATGATTTGGGATAGTCAACCGACACCTAGTGCTACTGTGTATCCAGTACAAAGTATAGCAAGAGGTCATCATCAACAAGCAATCAAGCCGACAGATGATAACTTGAGACTGGTTGCAGCGAAGACAAGTCAAGAGAAGGTGGCCCAAGGCACAACTTTACTCACGCCATTTGATCTTCAGAATGTAGAAGATGACCATAATCATAAGGTTGACACGAAGCTGAATTCTGAGGTGGATACTGAAGATAATAGTGTAGTGTCGGGTGAAAAAGGTGAAGGTTCAGCTCTTCTACAAGCAAGCCTGTCACCGTCTAGTCTCAATGAGAGGATTGCTAGATTAGCAGAGTCACTTCGAGAGGTTGCAAGTCAATTGCCGAAGGAGGGTAATGTGCAATCTGAGTCAAAGCAAACGTCTTTGTCTGACGATACTAAGTTGGAGGAGGAAGATATCATGCATAATGATATGCTATCAGTCTTGGAAGAAGAAGAAGAAGACCCATCGTGTCAAGTACCTCATATACACCAAAGAACATTTAGTCCAATTCAGCAACCTGTCAACGAGTATCAAATTGAGGAGGAGATCGTCGACCAACATACTAGTCGTCATCGTTCACCCCTCCATAGATTACAGTCTGCACCTCTGGCTATCTCCCCCTACACCTTCCAGCCTATACCACTCCGGTCTAATTCAGTTGGCAATAATGGCCATGGAATATCAATATCTCCAATAAATGTATGTCGAGATGAGAAACAATTTGATCTATTTTCGTCGGATAATGATGATGAAGGCGAAGAAGAAGTCATTGTGCATCCTTCACCAAAGAAGATTCAAAGATGCGATCATATCAAGACTCCACAAGAATGTATTCCGACTTCTCCTCCTCAAGAAGACCGATCTGATCCACCAGGACGTCAAGTAGAAGCCTCTGGACATGAGAAACGAGATCCTCCCGAGAATGATTCGACCACTAACGATGATTCTCCAAATAGCAAAAGCATCTCAAGTACAAACTTAACACAGGTGAGTGAAAAGAATCAGAGTGCAAGGGATCCTCCTCCTAGTACTACTCCAAATTCGAGAGGAAGAAGGAGAAAAAGATTGATTGCAGCTTGTAATGATGATGATGCGACGGAGGAGAAGCTGGTTGAAGAAATGAAAGTAGCTGCATCTCGTCCTGATTTTATACACCGTAACAAGCCTATCACCAATAGTGACAGGGAAACGCTTGTATTGGAAGTAGATGATGACGCGTACAGTGTGATAGATGCCCCAATTCAGAGTACAAAATCTTCAGGATCTATGAATGAATTGTTTCAACAGATTGACGACCTTGAAATCGACTTCCAGCGCACCATCGCCTCGATGCCAGGATCGGAAGGAATGTCCTATGCCAGTTTGAAGAGCTACTCGAATGATAATCACTCCCTTGTTGAGATTACCCTCAACAATGGCATTATGGATAGCTTTGACAGTGAGAACCACCTTGCAGAAGAAGAAGATAGCTTGGTATCTGAGGTAGTTGAGCGGATGCACAAGATCAAAGATTGTCTCGCTCGAGTAGAGTCAGTTGACGAGGAAGATGATTGTAGATCAGATGTTGATACTGTCTCGCAATGTGAAAGTGAAACCATGACAGTACTTATGAATCGTCTCGAAGCTCACGTAGGTGAGCTTCGAGACCTGTAGGAAGACCAACTCATGTAGTCGTAGCTTTGCATAGTATACATAAGAAACCTATAAACCTGTAAACTTGTGACATTTACAGTGTGATTGCATTTAGCTTACAGATACCACAACAACACAATTATCTCTCTCAACTCTAAACAACTAAACACCATGAAACTTAGAGGAATGGATTAGCGTAATCTCCCCCGCCACCCATAGGTGCTCCATATAAATCGTTTGTTGGTTGGGCTGGTGGTTGACCCATGTTCATGCCTCCAAATGGATCATTATATGCCGGTTGTACACTTGCCACTGTTGGCTGTGCGCTCGCCATTGAAGGCTGTGCACTTACCACCGACTGGTTATCACCATAAGTTTGCTGTTGGGCAGCCATGTAGCTGGCTGCAGTTGCTGCCTGCATTTCCATCTCTTCATACTTGCTTCTTAGACTGTCGACATTGCCCTTGGCATTTTGTGCCTCCCTTTCGGCTGCAGCTAATTGAGCTTTGGCATTCTCTACCTTCTTTCTTTCTACTTCTGCAACCTCCATTGCCTTTTCATACTCCTTCTTTGCCTTCTTCTTCTTACCTCCGACGAACGATCCCTTCTTTGTCTTTCCTTCTAATAACGCCATGTTGGCCTCTGCTTGCTTTGCAACTGACTCGAGCTGGACGACTTCAGTAGAAATAGAACGCACAAGATCGGCCTGTTTACGGAATGTCTGCTCTGCCTCAACAGTCTTACCCTTGACTTCTTCCAACTCTGCCTTGGTAGGTGAAGGAGGACCAGAAGGGACTGCAGCTTGTTGTGATGGCGCGGGAGCAGAGTTATAGGAAGCAAATGATTCCTGCTGTCTAGGCGGAGTAAGTTGCGGTTGTACAGGTGGCTGTTGATATCCCATTGGTTCAGGAATTCCTCCACCTCCCATTGGCGACATACCCATTGGTGAAATTCCAGCTTGTTGAGGTTGTTGTTGCTGCTGATTATAATCAAATCCCTGATTTGTTGGTTCTGGAATCATTGGTTGCTGTTGAGGCGGTGCTGCCCCTAGAGGCTGACCATACAGATTGGGATTAGCATTAACCCCTCCACTAGTTGAATACACCGAGAAGCTATCCCTATCAACGTCACTGGGTGGAGGCATCGTAGCAGTCAAGGTAGGACTAATCTCAGATGCCACATAAGCAGGCTGAGCTGGTGGCTGCATTGCCACACTATTAGCCTCTGGTGCAGCAGCAGGAGCTGGTGCACCCCACGAAAACAAATCGGCAGTTTCCACTGGTTGTTGAGGAGCTGGCTCTGGAACTACTACAGAGGCTTCTTCCTTAGCCATTGCAGCCGCTGCAACAGATTGTGCCCTCTGTGCCATTGCCATCTCATTCGCCTCCTCAACGGCAGTATTAGCAGAAGTTAATGCCTCATGTGTAATACGTGCTTCTTCCACCTGAGCTTCTAATGATCCCTTCTTCTCAAGCTGTACTTTTAAAATACCTACACTCTCACCCAATTTAACCTTGGCATCCATAACATTCTCCTTTAATTCACTTAATTCCATACTCAACTTGCCAATCTCTGATGCCAATTGAGCAATCTCCTTCTGTGTTTCCTGTTCCTCCTCAGAAACTGATGCAGCCTTGGCACGTAAACTAATGACTTCGGCTTGGAGTTTTTGATGTGCCTCTCGTAACGAAACTAGTTCAGCGGATGAATCTTCTGAGGAGGATGGTGCAGTAGTACGAGGAGTACTGCGTGGTGACCTCGGTGGAAGGGCATGTGTCTGCTGTTGTTGTGTTTGCTGCTGAATTGGCGGTGGAGGCATTACAGTCTGTTGCATAGTTGGTTTCACAGGCATTGGAGATGGTTCGGGTGTTGCAACCTCTTGAATGGGCATAACTGGCTGTTGAACTACACCACCCAATGTACTCATAGCTGCCTGTCCTCCAAAACCACTAGCATCTCCACCGGCAGCACTCATATCACCGGCAACACTGTACTCCTCAACATTAACACTTTCATTACTAAGTCCTGCAAATGCATCATCAACAGTCCCTCCCTCGGGTGAAACACCAAAGGAATTCGATTGTTGAATAGTAGGCGGCGGCTGCTGCTGTTGCATACCCATTTGGGCAGGAGGTGGCTGCTGATCCATTCCCATCTGTTGAGGTGGTGGTGCCAAACCTCCATTCATTTGAGGTTGTTGCTGCTGCATCATCCCACCCATCTTATCAGGAGATGGAATACCACCCGGAGAAGGTGGAACAGCAGCAACACTTTGTCCGCCAACTCCACCAACAACTGTACCTCCTCCACTTCCACCACCACGTGCATCATTCATTAACATAGCCAAACTAGGCGGTAAACTCGGTGGCATACCCAATCCTTTTTTAGTTACACAAACAATTAAATGCATTGCTATAGCAAATTCGATAGAATCTAATTTGTTATCAATTGGTGAATCTGACATACTCCATATTGCTTTTAATTGTTCATTTGGCATACCTATTTAGTCAATTATTGAAGAGTAGAAGATACATATTAAGGTTGAGCATATATATAAATCCCCAATAAAAAATACACATATCTTTTAGTTACAAAACAACAAACTCTAACAAACACACTTACCACTCTTACTAAACAATTCAACAGCCGCTCCACCATGAACAAACATACCATCAGCTTCCTGTACTGCATACGTAGGAAATAATTGTTCATACCGTGATAATTCCTGTGGTGTCATTGTGTATGGATCTTGAATTGCTAACTGTTGTTGTTGGTTGTTTGGACTCATTGTTGGTGGTGCACCGTTCATAGTTGCAGGTTGAGACATTGCAGGTGGCTGTTGTGCGGACATACCATTTAACTGAGGAGAACGTTGTGGCGATCCCTGTGGAGTGGGCTGTTGTACTTGTTGAGGAGGTGCACTGCCAAGTTGTTGTGAACTTAATTGTTGTTGCATTTGTGGCCTTGGCGCTACCGAAGCCCCTCCACTACCCTGCTGCTGCTGCATAATAGCTTGTACATTAACACCCTCAAAGAATGGTGGACGCATGGGAGGTTCACCATCAGCAATATTTAATGCTAAATCAATTGGTTTTTTACCATTTTGGAATAGTTGAATCAACCTAACAGCAATATAAAATTTATTAGTATCTAATGTATTAGATGGTGGTTGATCTGCCATTGTCCAAATTTGTTTTAATAGATCGACTGGTAATTTAGATAAACTTAGGAATTCAACTGCCACGGCACCTGATAAGTGACCCGACGAGGATTTATCTGCTGTTGTGAAGAGGGCATTGTAGTATGGTAATTCATTTGGTTGTGGCTGGTATGTATATTGGGGTTGAGCCGCCATGATTTTCTATTGTGTTTGTGTACAATTAGATATGTTGAGGGTGTATAGAAGAGGTTTATTGTATTATTATTGGGTAGTTTATTAGATATATTATTGCAAGGCTGATCAACTCGCTTGTATCAATTTTAAATATTTTGTATATTAAATAGAGAGTATAACAGAGGTTTATTGTATTGTTATTGGGGTAGATCGATCTATATATTGCACACGGCTGATCAATTTCGCTTATGGCAAATATTGAGTTAACAAACTGAAAGTTCCGCGTTCTTGGAAGTTTCAGATTAAGTTTCCTACGCGGTATCCTATATCTCTCCTCCTCGGGCTTCATTGCTTTGTTGGCTATTACAAAGGCGCTAATTCCTCCTCTTAAGACCTACATATACCGCTAAAACTGTTGTTATTGATCGAATTAACCATACTAGTAACTTATTTTGCTCCACCACGATGATGAGGAGGAAAAGAAAACATATAATTTTTGCACTTACTGCAATAAGCCAAAATTTTATATCATGCTGTGTAGCATCTCGATGTAAACGAGTTGAAGATATAAATCCACCAACCTGTAATATTGACGATTTGAGTGATGGGGTATTGGCTAAGATTTGCAAGAAGGCTGGACTTCCCATGCAACCCAACCTAACAAGGGATAAACGAGTTTCAGCCGCTAAGCTTTGTTATCAATTTTCATCTGGTAATGGTAATACAGATGATATTGATGATTTAAACGATGAAGAATTGATAGATATATGCGAGAGAATTAAATTTCCCATTCCACAAAACCCTACACGAGAGCAATTGGTTATAAGTGCAAGAATGTGTCGAAAGCTTGCAACAAAAGATGGCACGAAGTCTGTCATTTCATCAATTGTTAATAGTTTAGGTATAGGAAGTAATAATATTGACTATAATGGGAAAGTAGGCAAATGCGGTACAGAAGACAACAGTGCAGAATATGTTTCTTGTCTTGAGAGTGATGCTATTCGTCTTCATTTTGAATATCTTACACGTATGGTGGATGATCCGACCTTCATTAGTAAAAACAAGCATGACAGGATTAGTTACTTATTATCAAAGTATAATATTGATGACGTTCCAGAGGAGGAAAAAGTTATGCGACAACTAGTAGAAACATTAATTGAAAAGAAGGAATCAACAAAGACTGCCGTTGTTGATACAACTGCTTCACGATGTGAACAGGTGGAAGATCTCGAATCACCTTCCTGCAATATGGAGATATTATTGGGAAGTGAAAAACACAAGCTTGAACATTTGAGTGATGAAGAATTAAGAAGTATATGTGCTCGAGTTGGAAGCAACTGGTCGAAATCAATGGACCTTACTCGCGAGGAATTGCTACAAAGTGCAACAACGTGTCATAACATGATCAAGATATCTAAGCCAGCTCTTGATGAACTTTATCTTGCTTATCTCACCATGATGGAGGATAAATCACTCGTTAGTAAATACAGGTTTAGACACGACAGGGTCATTTATTTATTATCGAAGCAGCAAAGTATGAGCAACGATGAGAAAAAGCTTTTAGCTCACATGTTATTCAATAAACTTGGGGAAGAAGGAGAAGAATCTCTTGCCGCTGATACAAATTTCTATTCTCATGAAGTATGGAGCTCAGAACGTCCGGGTACTTATATGCCAACACCTGAAGAGATTGCCAAGCTACCTCAATGGGAATATGTGTCAAAGAGACGTGATATGTTTAAGAAACTTCGGTTTGGCAACGATTGGCATATGGAAATATTTCAAGAAAACGGAAAGGCGATATTAGCCATAGGTGAAGATTTTAATATGCATCACAAAGATATTCAGGATATGTATGAGAATGAGGGTATTGAAGGATGGGACATTAATGATTTCGTAAGGAAGTTGGGGCAGTATGATCACGTCTTCCCTTTAGTTCTGGGTCGTGGATTTCTTCTTCAAGGTAGTGAGCAGAACTTACTAGCTGGCTGCAATCGAGGTGATGATCCACTTGTTGTGGCTCAAAATGTCATTGATGAATATGATCTTGAAGAGAGTAACCTTGAATTCATTGCACGTGTTGTAGAAGTTCATTTGGGTGTTTTTGACCTGCCAATTCCAATTCTTACATTAGACGACCATGAGCCTGATTCCGTTGCAAACGTTCCAACAGAAGCGTACCAGATTTTATTGTTCTTTGTAATTGCCATGATCGGCTTTATTTGCTTACTTTCATATGAGTATGTCTCACAACGCAAGAAATCTCCGAAGAAAGTTAGAAAGCAATCTAGGGTCAGCCCTTTATCGTGTCACCAACCCAAAATTAAAAAGACAGTATATGTCAAGTTATTTGCATCAAAGAATCTTAATGGTAAGCAAGGGAGGAGACTCAATGGGATAATAACCAAGTCGGGTGTCGATAACATTGAATTTGAAAGAAAAACAGGCCAACCTACGGTTATGTACAAGATCAAAGCATCAAATGGAGTGGTGTATGTGCCCGTTCATATAAAAGGGAGTGAAGAAGCTGTAGAGAAGGCAATCTCATTGATTCAAGAAGCAACTGGTAAAGACAATGTAGATGAAAAGATCGAACTGCCACCCACAAATACCAAACAAGCAGCAACATCTACCAGCAAAATATCGGCATCGGCTCCTCTAAAGATACCCAAGAAAAAGAAGTCGACTGATCGTTCATTATTGTCTTCTATTTGGTTAACGGCTTGTGCAAGTTGTCAATCTTTGAGGACTATGACTATCAACACATGTAAAAGTGCAATAAATTACATCGGAAAAGGTACGGTCATTACAGTTGCAGTACTATACTTAGTATTATATTGTATGGTCTACTGGAAAGTTGATTGTAAGCTTTTACAGCATGACATGACAAACTACTATTTCCATTGCGATTCAGAACTATTCTGTTCAAATGATACAGCAGATATAGTTTGCCACAAAATGTCTGAGGCAGCATTCGTTGCATCTGTTGCATTCATGTGGCTTGTGATTTGTAGTGTGGTTGTTTTGGTATTACGGACCATTGCGTATGGCTTTTCTTTGATGCTTAAATACGACGCGCGAATGGCAAAATCTCTCATCATTATATTCGGAATACTATGTTGTATGACTTGTTTAGTATTAAGATGGACTTGTGGCGATATCGAAAGGCATTCTATTGAACACCTAAGATACCGAGCAGCATTTGAAGATGCCATCTTCGAGGTCAGCGTTTGCCAGCCGGTTCAGAATTACATTCTTATTCTGCTGCCAGTTCTACTCTTTTTGAGTGGCATGATTCTACTGATACTTCGAGGTGTAGCATTTGGCATTTCTTTGGTTAATAAATACACGGGGATGTTGAGAATGCCATTTGACCTCTACCAGGCAAAGAAGATTACGCAAACCATCTATATTAAGGCCAACCAATCAAAGAATCTCAGCGGTAAAAAGGGGAGAAAGAAGAAGGAGATCATCAGTAAGTCAGGTGTGGATGATATACAGATCGATACATCAGCCGTTGGTGACAATTATGTAGAGGTGTACTTGAAAGGAAGTATACGGAGTGTATGGGAAGCAATTGATTTGATCGAAGAAGCTGTTGGTACAGAGTATGTTAGTGTTAACAAGCCATCCAGTTTGATTCCGGCTTTGATGATTCCTCAGCCACAAACCGGTTTTATGTTATATGATACCAATCCGGTTCGAGAACCAACAGCGGGACACATGGATGATCGTAGCAATAATCTGGCTGAAGAAGTAGCCGAAGTCGAAACATCGCCTGTTAAAGTAGTGCGGGAAGAAGATGTTCCATCTGAGATTGGTATCGATTCAACTCAAGGAATGACTCAAGAAACAATCACCGAGGCTTCTATTTCAAGCCTCAACAACAGAAGTAGCATATCAAGGACTCACTCAAGTTTTACTTTGAACGAGAATGACCCACTGCTCATCTTCTTGCGGTCACAACAATCATGTATCAAGGGCAGTGTGGACGAATTCTATACTTGGCTAGTCAAATCTGAAGATATCGACTCAATGATTGCCTTAAAGGAGGCCGTGAATGAGGATGACTATCTAAATGATATGAAGGTTGGCGATGGGGGTTCTGGAGTAAAAGGATTCAAGCGTAAGGCATTTCTTCGTGCTATATCAGAATACTTTAATGACGAATCAGATACCAAGTCTACAGAGGATCACAGTTTACCGCAGTGTCAAAAGAAGAATCTATCCGAGACTTTGGAGCCTCCTGAGGAGTTGGTGTGTCCAATCAGTCTTGTACTAATGACAAACGAACCAGTCTTGGCTGCTGATGGTATCATGTATGAGCGTGCACCAATTGAAGACTGGTTCCAAAAGAGCAAGGCAAAGATTTGTCGTGCTCAAGAGAATCTGAAGCAGAATCCCCAATCGGAGGCTGATCAGAGAGTTATCAAAAATGGCGTGTGCTCACCTGTTCAGGGTACCAAGATGGATAATCTAACATTGAGACCGCTTATTGGTACGAGGAACATGGCCCGCTCATTTGAAGCAAAACAGAAGAAGAGTGAAGGATGAAGTGAATGATGGTTCACTGTCACTGACCAACTGAGACTGAGGGTATCTACTGAGTGCTCTATATATTACATACAACATAAATCAATATTCATCTTATTTTGCTTTAATCTTTCATCATAATCGTTTCGAAACCAATCTATACTCTCCTGTGCCTGCGGGCTCAGGGGGACTGGGTGATGCATTTTATCTCGTATGCCGATTTTGATTTTGATTGAGTTCATGGCCAGTGGTATCCTTTTCTGTATCCTTCAACTACTTCGGTCAGAGACAATTGGAATCGACTGATATCAGAATCATATACAGTTGGTATATTGATATATATCGCATTGACCATGCTAGAGATAGCTACATGTTTTTGTCATAGTTATTTGGTATGAATCTGTGACACCTTCTCAAAAGAAATAATTTAGGTCAGCCCAGCCATTTATATTGTTGTTAGTTGTTGTTCGAGCCGTTGTGTTATATATTAGTTTGAAGTGAAGTATCAAGGGCCAGTGTTATCATAATCGATTGGCTTCGGTGTTAGTGGCTGATTGTCAAAAAGAGAAATAAGTTTTTTATACTCATCACAAAATTCAATACTATCATGCAAAGAAGAAGAAGGGCTAGTACTAGTAGTAGTACTATTCAGCACCTGCCTCGCATTCTACTTGTTGTTATTATATCACTACTTCTATTGGTAGAAAATAGAGTCTCTTCTAAGTATACAACTGAAGAAACGAGTACCAATGAAGGTTACGCAGATACATCCTATCAAAATAATAATATTGCAAAAAGTAATGAACAGCTTGAAGAACATAGAAAGTATAAACGAAGAAGAAGAACAGAAGAAGAAGGTAGGGTATTGCACAATATATTTCTAGATGATACAGAAGAATCTACATCATCAAAATTGCAATTGTTAAACAAGTATAGAATAGACGAGGCTGACTATGACCGCAACAAAATAGACATTGATGAAGTACACCAACAACCAAACAAAAACAATAACCAACTAATACCAAACCCAAGAATAATCAACGGTATATTAGCACCCGAAACACGCTACCCATACTCAGCCTCTTTACAGTACAACACCCAACACTTCTGCGGCGGAACATTAGTTTCACCCAACCTAGTAATAACCGCAGCACATTGTACATCCACACCAACAAAAATAACACTAGGTCGGTATGATCTCGACTCACCCACCGATTATGATTATGAAGTAATGGACGTTGTTGATATAATTGTACATCCACAATATGATGAAAGCGTCGTAGAGAATGATATTGCAATATTAGTTATTGAAAGGGATAGTAAACATCCATATATACAAATTAATACCAATAATGAAATACCGGTCGATGAAGAGAAGTTAATAGTCATGGGATGGGGTGATATAGATTCGTCAGAATATGGACAAGAAACATCTGACCGATTACGTGAGACTGATGTGTGGTATATGACTAATAGCAAGTGTGAAGAGAGTGATGGATATGTTAAGACTAATGAGGGTGTATTGTATGGAAGTTATGAAGGGAGCATTAAAGATTCTATGATGTGTGCTATTGATTATATTGGTACTACAAGTGATGCCTGGTAAGTAGTATTGATATAGGATGTTTTTATTGTGCTGAGAATTTGTTGTTTGTCTGTTGTTTGACCTGAACTCCGCCCATTTGCAATTGATAATATGACAGTCAAGGAGATTCCGGCGGCGCACTTGTAAAGACAGGATCAGTATTTACTGAAGATGTTCTCGTCGGTCTTGTCAGTTGGGGATTTGGTTGTGCTGATCCCAACTTTCCGTAAGTCAATCATGTCTTTCATATCAGTGCCAATGTTCATACTCTAAACTCTACTTTCAACTTTTTCTCTTCTCTCACTCAGGGGTGTATACTCAAGACTTAGCTATTACTTTGAAGACTTTCTCAAACCAACAATCTGTACAAAGAGCTTGAACCCACCACCATATCTGAATTGCAATGGTAATATCAATGTTGTGTCAAATCCAATAACACCATCACCTACGCCAACGCCATCAGGGTTGCTTACAATCTTTATAGATACAGACCCACAAAGTCCTGAAGATTTAGGATGGGAATTGTCATCTGTTTCAAATGGACAGGTTATAGCAGGTCGACCAATTGGTTCATATAGGAACAAGTATCAACAAAAGATATCGGAAGAAATCATGGTCACACCCGAGAAGTTTTACCGTCTCGAAGTGTATGATAGAGATTCCGATGGATTCAAAGGAAAAGTATCGATAGTTCAAGGTAGAGAATATATAAAAACAGATGCACTTGTTTATGAGCCTGGCTTCAGTGCTGTGTCTGGTTCATCTGTTTCTCATGGATTCTATGTGGGCGATAATCCTCCTCGGGAGCTTACTCTGGATCTCAAGTTTGATTCAAATCCAGAGCATGTAGCTTGGAGTTTAACAAATGTCGACGATGACTTGCCTCTTGGATTTAGATGGTTCGACTGGTATGGCAACATAGGCAACGGCATACGAGCAAGGGAGACAATTCCAATATATGGCAATGATAGAGGTCAGCAACAATATGTCTTTACAATACTTGATATTGAAGGGAATGGTATGTGTTGTACTCAAGGACAAGGTTCATTTTCTTTGTACCTTGGTGAACCTGAGAGTGGAAATCTCATCGTTACTGGTGGCGAATTCACCACTGAAAAGACTTTTACTTTCGATGTAGATTCGATCGGGGTTTCATTGTCTGTGCAACCAGAAGAAGAAGAAACGCCCACCCAAATGACTGAAGTGAATACTCAGGTGACGTACTACATGTCAAGTTCTACAGGAATATGTCAAGTAAATGATGAATCAAAGCCAGACTGGGTGACCTCCATATATACGGATTATGACGAGTGTTGCTCTTTCTCATGGAACAAACAACCATGTCTATCTGCAAAGCCAATAATAGAAGAAGCTACACCACCAAGAGGTGACGAGCAACCAACACCTATGAGCAACAATCCAAGTGAGCCAATCAATTATGAGCCTGTTACGGGTTCCTTTACTTGCAAAGAAGCCGGCTTAACATGCACAATTATCTGCAGTCAATGCGGCAGTATCAAAAGGGTAGCGTCACAAATGACTATGGACTACCCGAACGAATCCACGATAATATATACCGCAGAGAAGGGTACAAACGATGACCCCGAGGAGCCGAGTCGGTTGATCTTAGTTGAGTCTGATCTATCAGCCGGGAATGTCATATCATGTGATGAAGGCTGCACATGTGATACTGTAAATGACAATGTCTTGGGATGCGGCTTAGTTGCAACAACACCATCAACAAATCAACAACCAGCAGTCGGGCCTTCTCCAACTCAACCACAAGTTTATGCTAGTTCGAGTATGATCTTATGCCCTTCCATGCACTTGATTCCTATGCTATTTGTTTGGTTGGCAATGTTGAGATAGTTCTCTTCTCAATAAGACTGACTGATTCGGTACATCTTATCTTATATTTGTGGAGTACGAGTTATCAGAGTCATTAGATAGAAGCAAGACAAGTTTCCTTAGAGTTATTAGTTTCCTATACAGACTCTCAAGTTCAATAGTATCTACATGAGTATTATATATCAATCAATCATTATACCCAAATTGCTAGCATGGTCATTAACAAGTATCCGGCTAAGAATGAGATCAATGTTGGTATTAACGGCAACTGCAGAGACTTGATATTATGAGTCTCCTCTGGCAGTAACTCAATAAGAGCAACATATATGAATGAGCCGCTAGTGACTCCGACCAAGGCAGCCACAGGAGTGCCCTCTCCTACTGAAGAGACTCCCCATCCAATGGCAATACCAATCAAGGCGACAATTACGAATGTACCAATAGATAAGTAGAAGTACAAGTGACTCTCTCCTTTCTTCCAGTAGCCACTCGAGATCATTCCTTGTGCAAGAGCAAAGGCTGTGAATCCTTTATGAACTGCTATAGCTACGAAAGCAGACTGAATCTCAGAGATATCAGAACTCGCCCCAATACCTAAGCCTTCTATGATAGAATGAACGGAGAGAGCTAGAGTCAAAATGATGGCACTGAACGGGTTGTCCTTCTCACCATGCAACTGCACATGGATATGACCTTGATTGTCTTGTTCATTGAAAGTTTCTGGCTCATTCTCTGTGGTCTTCTTCTCTTGTGAAGTAGTACCACCCTCCTCCTCGTGCGAGGGCGGGATGTACCCAGAGGAGGAAGAAGAAACAGCCGCTGATGATGCACCTACTTCTTTGGTTTCACCAACATCTTCTTGTTTCTTCTTCATGTAATTACCCAACACTCTGTCTAGAGCAATTTCGAAGCACATCAAGCAGGCCACTGTTAATCCGCTGATTGAAAATGCCCAAGGAAAGTTATCCACTCCAGCGTCAATGAAATCTTCATTACTATCATTCAGCATATGAACGAAACCCGCCGCCAGTAACACGCCAGCAGAGAACAGGATACCACATGTGATATATACTTGCTTTGCTCTTTCTTTCATAACCACCGCAAGAGCTGCTCCGATGAGTGAAATGGCAGTGAATACTGTGGAGTGTTATAGGTGCATGTTATATGCATAGATCGAGACAGTAGTAGTAAGAAAAGTATAGTGTTAGACATATGATAGGGGTATATGAATATATATTCGATACATTTTAAACATTTCAATACAACGATCTTGCAATAGAATATGACTTATACAAAACAATATGCAACTTACCACCCATCGATAGACCTTTCCAACCATTTAATGATAAAGCCATTCTTTGTTATGTATTATGTTTGCAGCTTATAGATGATTGTTATTGTGAATAGGTAGTACGTATCTACCTATCTTATGTTTTTGCTTGCTTTTTGGGTGCTATCCAATTATGAGAGTACACTTCTTTATTTGCAACTATCTAGTGTTAGTCAGATAATATCTGTTACAATATACACAGATCATCAATAGTATTCATTCCTCGACATACTGTAGCAACTGCATAGCAACACAACCGATGATATTCATCAGAAATAATCTTTGAGACGCCTAAACTCATTTTTTCTGCGGCGACTAAACGCGAAACTTACGGGTTCACACCAAGAGAACAATTTTACTCGCCTTACTTACCGTACTGTCCGTCGTTTCGAAATAACAGCAATCAAGTTTTAACTGCTTTTGTTTAGGCTAATATTATTAAACAGTAGAAGAATAGAAAGACAATGGTAAGAAGGATAACGACAGTATATTGCAATGTAATATCAGATCAATTGGTGTTAAATGCACTGGAGATAATAGGTATTGGTGCCTCGAAGATTGAGCATAAGATGTGCACAAATTATATTTGCAGCATATCAACTATGATAAGTGTTTTACAACACTATTAGTATTGATGATACTCTACCGATATCGATGCAGATAATATCTCGACGATGGTTGTTGGATATAGTTCGTATGCTCTGTAAATTTTGGGCATCCATAGTGTTTATAATATTTATTGCAATTCTACAAAAACTCACAACTTTTATCTCAACTCTAACCCTTTCAACCAATAGGGTATTACACGCGAGGGAATGCACAAGCGTCGCGAGACGGGAGGTCGTCGCTCCAAATTCCGCAAAAAGCGTAAGTTTGAGATGGGCCGACCAGCCGCCATGACACGTATTGGTGAAAAGCGCATCTCCACCGTTCGTACTCGTGGTGGTAACAAGAAATTCCGTGCCTTACGTTTAGACAGTGGTAACTTCTCATGGGGTACCGAGGTATGCACACGTAAGGTCCGTGTATTGGATGTTACATACAATGCCTCTAATAACGAGTTAGTTCGTACCAAGACACTTGTTAAGGGTGCTATTGTTCTTATTGATGCCCATCCTTTCAAATCATGGTATGAATCCCACTATGGTGTGAAGATTGGTCTTAAGAAGGGACAGGCCGCCGAGGAAGAGGAGAACAAACAGAGCAGTGCACATGTGCAGCGTAAGATTTCCTCAAGGCAAAAGGGACGTACCCTTGAGGAGGCTATTGATCATCAAATGGCCAGTGGACGTTTGTATGCTAAGATTACATCAAGACCTGGACAATCCGGAAGATGTGATGGTGCCATCCTCGAGGGAGCAGAGCTTTCCTTCTACCAGAAGCAAATGAACAAGAAATAAGTTTAGATTATAAAATAATAATAGTAAAGCAGTAAAGAAAACTGTTTGTGTATGTTATATTTTATCTTTTGTCAAGCTAGTATTTTGCCTCCCGAAAGAGATAGGGAGATGGTGCTGTGTATTATTTATTATCATGAATCATTATCCTTTACTCGTTTCTTTTGTTCATTGTGTATCATGGTAGACTCTTCGGTAAAGTGACTTTCTTAGGGAGTTGTGGCTTTCTCGCCGGAGCAATATCAAGCACATCGTTACTTCTTAAGACTTTATCAAACTCAACGATAGTTTCAACTTTTAGATTCCAGGCTTTGACGACTTTTTCTAATAAGTTGCCAGACTGCTTCATGAAAGGAAGAATGCCCTCGACCCAGAGTGGCTGAAGAGTAGTTGCTATATTTTCTTGTACTTTTGTATCGTTTAATCTATCATTGGCTGCCTCTTCTTCTAGCCATATCTTTATCATTTGCAACAGAGTTCGCAAACCATGAGGTCCAACAATAAGTATGGATCTTTCTTTCGCAAACTTATGTATCCCAGATGAATCCTTTCCTTTGTCATAGGCTACGGATAGATATCCTTCTCCAGGTAGCATCATGATTGTAGGGGTAGGAACCAGTTGTTGTTCGATTGTTGCATTGTACCTTTTATCACTGAGTTGCCGTATATGGCCTTTTAATGTTGAAATATACTCTTTCCTTGTTTCTACATCCAACTCGTCTGGAGGATTTGGAGCCTTACTATCAACGATTATTTGTATTCCCCCAATATCAACCAAAGCGTCGGGTATCTTTCCCTTTTCAATTTCATGTTGTAATTTATAGTCTGATATTATATTTTGTGTTTTACATTCCTTGAGTAAATTGCTTAGTACTTTCTCGCCTGCCTTGCCTCTATCAAGTATTGAAGCCTCCATTCGTCTCTTTTGATCTCTCAACTCATTATATTTCTTGAGCATATCTTCTGAATTTATACGGAGTTCTGCAATCATTTCATTTTGAGACTTTTCTTGTTTCTTAGCCACCTCTATTGTTTGTATTTGACCTCGAGTCTTTACTTCTAACATAAAGATTCGAAAGATTGATACAGCCAGCGCCGAGCCTAAGATCATCATCGTCTCCTCAGGATGTGATACTGCATAACTGAATATGTATCGACGTTGCTGAGGGGTATTGGGATGACGATGAGTGGAGGAGGGTAGTATTAACATTCGTCTCAGAATATTCATGTTTATGTGTTTACTTATTTCCTCGCCTCCTATTAACAATCTAGCATCTCCCCGGCGTCTTTACCGTCTCAATAATGCCCGATTTGCCCATAGGTACTAGGTAGCTCTCCGCCGAGATTATTTGTTTAGCGAACAAACGGTATCTTCGAGAAAGATCTTTGCTGTAGTACGATACTTAGGTGCCCATATTATTAGCTCCTATTAGCATTTAGAATCGAACATTACCTAAATAAATGATGAATATCACACCTCGTAGCAGCCCCAAAGCTGAGCCACGTCGTGCTAAGCATCAACAGGAAGGTGAAGAAAAGAAGACCCATAAATCTGTACGCAAAAGACAACGCCGACATGGTGTATCAGATGCTCAAATTTATGGTAATGATTATGGAATACTTCCAAGCGATGATTCCAAGGTTTTGGCAAGTGCCGTACCTGATAGGTGAGTTATTCTGGTTTAATTTATGTTGTGTATTGAGGTGTTTTGTGTTATCATTTAATTGTTAATCCTATACTACATCATCATTGTATTGCAATGTATCATGCATATTATAAACTCACATATCCTCTACTCTATCCCATACACATAAAATCAGGGTACCACTAGGCTTCATCTGTGGTTATCCCGTCGGTATAGGCGGAGAACTCTATGGTGGAAGTATGTTCCTACCCTCCGCTGCAACCGACACCCTCCAAGGTCAAGCAATTAACAAAGTTAATGAAGTATGGGGTGAAGATAAGCATCGCGGTTGGGACAATTACAAGAGTTTGGGCATGCCAGTCTGTAAGAAGAAGTTCCGTCCATTTAACTTTACTCTCAAGCGTAAGAATCCCATGGGTGGTATTGATATTAAGGTCGTGCGTATGTACGGATGTGCGTGTCATTCAAATCTACGGAAGGAGATTATTGCGCAACATGGAGAAAGGAATGGGTGGGAACCATTTGGACAATGGAGTTTGGGCAAGGCGAAGGCAGCCGCACGACGAGAAGTTATGAAATTGAATGCTCAATTGGGTAACTCGTCTGAAATGGCTGATAATGATGATTACTCGTCATCTTCATCTTCTGAAGAAGAAGAACAACCACCATCAATCTGAACATTGACTGATGATACGAAGAAACACAGCCGTGCAATTTGAAGGGGAAGTTTGATGATATGGAGGAGGAGTCAACTGAGAAGTAGATTTGGGGTACCTAATGCCTATAAACTGGCTGAGATAATGATGCTTACTCGTCAGTGGAAGCATGGTATGCTGTAGGGATACCATGCAACAAATCTTCTTATCTTCTAATGAATTGACTTATCTATATTAATATACTACCAGATTAATATTCCGGTTAGTTTGGTACAGACTTGGCATGCAAGAAGCCACCTTCACAAGTGTTTAGATTCTCTTCCATATGTCTCGTCTTTACTAAGCAATTTGCTCGTTTGTTTAATTCTAGCGACCAGTCTAGATAACTTGACTTTTGATCCAACCATGTGCTCAGTGAGACTACTGTACCATTCTTAATCTCTACTGATATTTTATCGTCTCCTTTGGAAATATGATGATTTGACATATGTGGGCAATACTTTTGAGCTATTATACCTTGAATATTGCTTGCACTCTTGAAGTCCATGAATACCATATTTGGTGCATATTCTTCTATTGCATTGTATGTTTCACATGTCAGTAGCTCATTTGTACCCATTTGCATTTCTTCTGGCCGAGCCTTCAAGATCTTGATAAGCGACTCTTCATTGATACTGCATTTATCTGTTTCAACTTGAGACATATCACTATGCCCACCATTCTTACACCATTGACTTAAGACATGAAATGCTGCTGATTTGAATCTACTATTCTCCTCACGATGACTATATATGATCAATGTTCTTAGAGATGTACTTCGTACTAGCCTCGTCAGCTTCACCGGCGCCCAAAAGTGTGACGCAAACACTTTAGGAGCATTCCATGAATTCGATAATACTGATTCGATACCAGACGGCACATCATCTCCTATTAGTTTTTGTATATTCTTGAATTTGTATTCACCATCATAACAACCATCGGCAAAATGTTTCAATGACGACCCAGCAGCCTTGGCTGGCATTACAACTATTACGTTATCAGTTGAGTTGATTAATTGTCGCATATCGTTTGATGATTTACATTGCCAATCTATATGTGCTATACTACTAGTAGTAGGTTGTTCATATATTGATGATGTCGAAGATTGCTCAACTGCTTTTACTAGCTCACTCATGTTATAATCTGATGAACTTCTTTTCAATGTCGAGGGGTTGTATATGTGTATAGTAATGAACATTATTATCGCTCCTACTATCAATGGTGGCATTTGTGCTCTGAGTGATGTCATGATATTCAATAACAATACACAGTCGATGTTAATTGCAGTAATTGCCAGCCCTATGTATCTATACTCCCTGCTACTAACCTAACACTAAGTTAGATGAATGCAAAGGATGTATAATATTGATGTGCATAAAACTCGGACACTCTAAACTTATATTATTAATGCACAATATTGATGCGCACCTCCTCCGATACTCTATACTACTCTACACTACCT
>Ga0214480_100016_pt1 | contig 57522 bp, 39 predicted proteins | sample M1_20Mar14CPVII9_3_FD_165042 | JGI IMG/M metagenome (GOLD analysis project Ga0214480, IMG submission 165042) | Marine eukaryotic communities from Monterey Bay, California, United States - M1_20Mar14CPVII9sort6BwellE17 | ecosystem: Environmental > Aquatic > Marine > Unclassified | place: USA... | reverse complement strand
AGGTATTGACATGGAACCCAAATAATGACTTCAAGGCTGATCTCTGCAATGATGTTTGGTATACGATACTTAATTATAACTCTACGGATTGGAATATTTGCATGAATAGTTGAAGAAGGAAGATTCAGTGGAGGCTGATCTTACTAGTATGAAGTATCGTATGATGCCATTTATTTGCTGTAAAAAGACTTCACTCTCTAGAAAGAGACTCTCATAAAAAGATACCGTGATACCTTGTAGGTTTTAGGTTGTGAATGATGTAATAGTGCAATGTGCGGTGTAAACCGGTCATCGGTGATAGACTGAGGCTTGATTTTGATATGTACTTGCGTGTTATATCGTTCCATGTTCGTGTTATTGTCTCTGTTATTGTTGTCATCCATCATCACCAAGAACAAAGTAGGAGGAGTATATGTGATGCCTTCTTTATATCGTCTTCTGTATCTCGACGATATCACAACACAAAAACATCAATAGCATACAATAATGTTAATCATGAAGAAGATGAACAACCCCGTATCACACACAAGGTTTTAGTAAATCTACCACTTGGTATTATGTTAGAAGAAGAGATTGGTCATGACGGAGGAGGAGTTGTAGTAGTTGGTATTAATGATAACAGCAATACAGCAAAGTACAACTCATCAATAATGTCCAAAGTTAAAGAAGGAAGAGAACAAATAGATTGTCAACATGACTTTATATGTATACGAGATAAGATCATATCAGTCAATGAGATATCATGTCATAATAAAGGCTTAGATGACGTCATCAACATAATATCAGAAGAATCAAAGAAGAAGACAGATAATGCAATAGAACTAGAAGTAGGTCGTCTTAAAGACACAACAGTTGTCAGCTATTACAATGGTATATGTATATCAGCCAAAGCTGGTGAATCATATGGTTTCTTAGCAGATAAATGTGGTATCACTGATGTAAAGTATAAATGTCGTACGGGGAATTGTTCGACATGTATGAGATATCTGCAGTTTCCCGATAAAACAAGGGATGTTATGCCTAATGCAGATAAAGTCAATTTGTATGAAAGGACTATATTGCATTGTGTGGGCAAAGTTCCGAAAAATTATCAATGGTTACATGTTCTTGGATAACCGCGTTGCAATGATGAAGAAGATGCATGATACTTTATTGAAGAAGAGGATCTATGCCCTATGAGAGACCAGAGGTCGACAAAGTCTTCTGTGTTGCATTAAGATACAAGCCATGAAGACGAAAGACATACATTGAGACTGTGGAGCTTTGGTACATACAGATTACGGGATTTGCTTGGGATATCAAAGATATGCTATTATTGAATGACAAGACATACTGTCAACAAAACTAAAGATATCATATCAAAACAATACAAACATTAGAAGTCTATTAATCTATCAAAGTCAATAACAAGTCAGGGGCAATTAACATATAGAAACCAAACTAAAGCTTTTGTGTGCATATCCTTTTCTTCTCTTTCAAATCAATCGAATCTTTGCTTTGTTCATACAACACATCTTTTGCATATACTCTACTCTTACTACTAATCAACTAAACCTCAATTTCTAAACTAACCTGACGTTTCTCTTGCATAATCACATCAACTCCTTCACTATTCTTTAATTGAAATACAACACACATATTTATACTTTCAATTGTAGTAGTATCATTATTGATATCAATTGTATACACTATTTTTACCTTGTCATATATACCATCTTCTTCATTTTTGATAGTTGGAGTATTTGTTGTTACATCAATACCGCTGCTTCTACTTAAGGGTGTAGTACAATCTGATTCATATAGTAAAGTATGAAATTGACGATTGGTACCAATTTTATAATTCAATATTAGTCTAATATCATTATCTGTAATCATATCGGTTGATAGATTGATGAAATTGATTTCTGCTGGACCAATTATTACTTCTGTTGGATAGTCTGTGTTACTATTACTGGTACTTATTGTTGTTGGAATAGTTGGTGCTTTACTTGTTACACCTCCTGCTCCCGCTGTTGGAGAATACGAAGGTGTTTCTGTTGTTGGAGAATATGAAGGTGTTCCTGTCATTGGAACTTGTGTCTTTTGTGACGTAGTTGACGATGGTGAAGACTCATTAGCTGTAGGTGAATAGGTGGGTGTATCTGATATTGGATCATGAGATGGTGGATCATCATGTGTTGTAGGAGAATAACTTGGAGTATCACTACTTACTGACTGTAGTTTATCATGTGTTGTAATTGATGATGGCGAGTACGTGGGATAATGAGATATTGGTGAGTAACTTGGATATTGTGGTGGATTGCTTGGTGAGTATGTAGGCCATTCTGTTGTCTTTGTTGTTGCTGATGATTGTGAATGTGATTGTAATTCATCGGTTGTTGTTTCTATTGATGATGAAGATGACGGCGAATACGTAGGATATCCATGCCAGCCATCGTTATACCACTTTGCTGTTTCTTGACGTGTCTTTCTCCGTATACCATTGTTATTATTATCACCTCGAGTTACCAATACTAATGATGAGATTGTTATTGCAATAAGTAACTTCATCATCGTCACTCTCTCCTCGAGCTCGACAGGAGAATTGTATTGGGTATCCTAACTACGAAGACTATATGTTGTATATTATTATTATTATCCGGCTGTCTTTCATATATCCGCCTATCTTTTAATATACAATAACAACTCTCAACTCAAGTGTTGCATTGAATTGAAGGTGCATGCACCACTGTCTATTTCAAAATCTCAAAGAGAGAAAGCAGAATCGTAAGTCGCATTAAAATACCGCTTCAAGATGTATGTCTCATCAAAATCTCCCACCACCCCATCAATTTAGGCCACTTATCGTGTGTAACAAAGAGTTGACAATCTTATGTATAATGTATGCCATCTATCTATTGAATAATTAGAGTTGAATCGGAGTATACTGTAAATTATTTATTAGCCGTCCAATAATACAAAGTTGATCATATCTTTTTGAGTCGAACATATAAATCAATATCAACACTCAACACACAATAAAATCAAAGATGAGCGAGCCATGGACCAATACAACAACAACAACTGAAGTAGGAGAAACACCACCATCAGAGGATGTACCAGCATTAATCCAAAATGAGGTATTAACATTAAATAACAATAACAACAACAACGAAGGAGGAGGAATTACCATTCAAGATACTAATGGTTTATCAATTGTACCAATCTCTTCTTCACCCAATAACAATAACGAAGAAGAAGAGACAGATGATCTAATCTTAGAAAATAAGAGTAATGGACCATGTTCCAATGATAATGCTGAATATAGTAATAATACACAACCCTGTCCTAATGCTATAGTGCCGTACAATGATATATTTGATAATTTAGATGGGTTTGTGAATGGTACCGAGGTTAATCCAGAGGTGAATGATGAAGAGGGAGATAATAATAACAATGGTGGCAGCACAGATGATGGAGGAGATACAAACAACAACAATCAAGATAGTACAACTGAAGAAAAGGCACCATGGACTGACACTACCACCACAAATCCAGGAGGTGATACAAACATCATCTTAATCAACAACACACCATATTCGACTTATTATTCATGTACTGCTACTGAAGATGAACTTGTATCAAACACAAGCAATAATAATAATGGAGTAGAGGAATTACCGATTGCATTTAGTTATGAAATATATACACCAACAATCAATAATGTTGAACAGAAGCGTAATGTATTGGATAATTTTGAACGACAATTGGCCAAGGGTGTTGCTGATTCGTTAGGGTTGGTCAATTGTAATGCAGATGTTGATTTAGAGAGTGATGGTGTAGCAGTTGAGATTGCACTACGTTCAAGTGAAGGTGGAGGACGACAGTTGGGGAATGTGTTAGGAAGTGGTGGACTGAGAAGATCATTATTAATTGATGGTGTAGAGTTGGAGAAACAGCAGAATCGATTGTTGGATGGTAGTAGTAGTAGTACTTCGAGTATTGTGGGCATTAGTATGAATCCGATTGATATGGTGGATACTGATATTGGTAAGTGTGAGATGATGTATCATTACGTGTGTTATTTGTTAGGGTTATAACATTTGACTAACATGCCTTTTACTCTTCATCTTTCAACTCTCTAGCGGCATGCACCTCAACTACTCCAGAGCAACTTGCTGTACCATCGGTATGCTCTCCCATTCTTGGTGCCATGACATCATGGCTAACTGTATCACAACGTCGCCATCTTCGTCATTTAGCGGAAACATCATCAACATCCGAAGAGGAAATGTTACTAACCACAATTGAAACATATATCAATACCAATCAAGATATATACCTTAATGATGATTTACTACATGTATCATATATTGGTGATCGAGCAACAGCTGAACAAGTTGATGCTGGACTTGATACGTCAAAGATTGAGATTAATCCTCCCAATGATGATGGTAGTATGAATCCAGGCATGATTGGATTAGCAGTGGCGATGGCTGTACTTGCTGTGATTGCTGCCTTGGTTGGTGTTGCCTATCATCGTCGTCGTCAGCAGCGACAACGGCAACAATTCAGTGCTGGTCCAGTGGATCTGGAAGAGGGAGCTTTTCCTTCGTATGGCTTAACGCCAGAGTCGGAAAGTTTAGACAATAGTACCGAGGCTGCAGTGAACGAGGAGAGTGTTCTGCAGAAGGATTTGTTTGGAATTGCAGGAGTAGCAAAGAGTGATGATGATATAGAAGAAGAAGTTAATGACGATGAGGAAGAACAAGCATCTCCCAAGCCATCTGCCGCGAGTAGCTTGGCTGCCTTAGGCGCCGCTACTGTTATTGCAAGAGAGTTGAGCTACTCTCCAATGGTGGTTGCACCCAGGACCGAGGAAGAAGAGGAGGATGTTGTTGAAGAGGAAGTTGATACTAGTTCGGATGATACCGAAGAGGAGGTTGGTATACAAGAGTCTACCTCGTTTGCTTCAGCTGTTACCCCAGTTGCATCTCCTCATCAGAATCCAGAGCATTCCTTTAGTGACATTGTACCAACCATGTCTCCCATGACTGATGGAGTAGAAGAAGAAGAGGAGGAGACTAGTCAGCAAAGCTCTGAGGATAGCAGCTTCTTTGTTGATACAGCAGCGAATACCAATACCAATGGGACAACTGATCAGAGTCATATTGACACTATTCATGACCTGATGTTTGGAGGTGAAAACAAGGAGAATGCAACACCATCAGAGAGTTTTGATGATGATAGGGGAATAGTATGAGTGACCGTTCCACTCATTTGAGAAGAGATATATTAGGCAAGTGTTGTGAATGAAGAGAGAAATAGTAGGGGTTCAAATGCTTATATTCCATGAGCCTCTCCACGAAATGGAATCGTGTTGCATAAAGTATTTAGATGTTTTGTCTTGATAAACGAGTTATCTTTACTTTCTCTCGATACTTAGTTTACTTCTAAGACTACGTTATTCACAATAGCTCAAGATTATCTTCGGGAAGTGGACTTCTCTCGATTTTGATCCTTCCCAACTCTTGGCTATGTCTACCCCAGCTCATCCCCACTGTAACCATCCAACAGTAAGCACCAGATAGTCCTTCCTTTAGAACCCCAAGCCTGATATCATCCTTATATACCGTTAGAGTACCTTCATCATAATCCAAAAGGAGCCCAATTTTACCACCGTCAAATGATTGCATGCCTTCCCAAGCTTTGTTGGTAACTTTAGGAATGCTATTGACACTATTGTTGAATCCCCAATCAGTCGATTTGCAGTGTCCGTTGATGGTTTGATAAACACAAGCATGAGTGTTGCTATTTCCCCATTCAGAACATTGCAACTCTCTTAATTCGCTGATCTGAATTCCATCAAATGGCGTAAACAAACCTTTGGTCCAGGTCGTGATTTCGTTAGTGCTTCTCCGGATGTATCCGAGTGGAGTAAATCGTTTCATAGGCCTGACAATACCAAACCAGTTTGGTTGATCCGAGGCTTGATTTATTCCAGAAGAACACGTAAAGGTGACATAATGTTTACCCGCCCTCATTACATGGTCACTAACGGCTGTAAATGCTCTGTATGATCTTCCCGTCGCTATTGAATGTGCTTCTTTAATTCTACCCCGCATTGACAAGGGTTCAACTGTTGATTTGTCTCCATTAGCATGTTGAATATACCCAAATAGCTGATCAAACTTTAGTGACATCCTTAGTTGAATCAGCTCGTTGTATATGTATAATGGAGAATAACCAGCTTGGAGCGACAAAGCCTCCTTCTCCAACGGCGAGGCACTCTCATAAAAATTATATGCTATGTTCTTTATCAATGAAACATGTTCATCTCCTATAATGTGTGTTCCAAGGCCAAAATACTTGCAAGTTGCTTCAAGAGAAGCAAAGTCTTGTGGCTCCGAGAATGATAATATGCTAGCAAGGTTGTCTTCATCAAAAGATAGAAGTATACTCGTGGGTAGATCTTCGTCACCCCTTAATGTAGTGCACCTTTCATCCAATTTCAAGCACTTATCTTCGACTAATTGCAATCTAGCCTTTAGTGCACGGTTCTCATCCTCTAGCAATGTATTCTTAGCATGAAGCCTATCAGCCATATTATTTACTCTTTGTATAACGCTCCGCGAGTCATTAGGGTTCAAGTATGGCGAGTCATTTAAAACCAAAGTTTGTAGACCTAGTCGTCGAAAACACAGCAAATGAACCTGTCCCTCTTGTCGTAGAACTTCACAGAATAGATCTCTTTCAGATGCAGACGATTTTACCCACTTTAGTGAAACCAAATGCTCCTCATTATGTGCAAGTATGAACCTCCCTTTATCATCAAGTAACTCGTAAACTGTATCGAATAATGGATCAATGCTTCTATGGTTTGTATAAATCAATTCTGAACCGATAATTAGGTCAAACTTGTCATCATTTTGTTGCAATAGAAATGTTTTAGCTTCCCGTTTCCCCCACTTTAACTGCTGACATGATATGTTATCATCGTCGGAGGAAGTATTTAACACTACATTATTTCGTAACAGCTGCAGGACGTTAGTATCACCATCAGTAAATACGCTTGATTTATAATTCGTTCTCATATTATTTGATTGGATTAAATGATGAGCAAGTAATCCACATTTACCTAAACCAGAACCAAGTTCAAGAAGACGGCGCTCCTTCTTTCCTGTATTGTGTGTAATGAGGTAATTGCAAAGTACATCTGATGAATCCCATTCTGTTAGACCAGATGATAGCATCGCTTGATCTGAATCTCCCTGAAACCCTTTTAGGACTAATTTAATATCGTCTTCACGTCCAGCTTGTGAATAGGTTGATGTAAAGACCTCGATAGGGCAAATATTGCGTCGTAGTAGTTCTCTTGCTCTTCGGTGTGCGTTTGAATCATTTGGCCGACGTACCATTATATCAAACCATTGTATTTCTTCTTCTGAATGAAGAGAACCATTGTCTGCCATATTATCCATTGTATACTGTTTTGTTTCTGTCTTATTACCAATATCCAATTGAGAAATTATTTATATAATATTATGAGTATAATATAAAATGTTGACATATTGATATGAAGCCAACATGCAGACATATGTAACCGTATAAAATACTTAAAAATACTTAAAAATAAGCTCTCTCTTGTGCGTTATCAGCGTTATAATAGCAATTGGTACACCAAATATGACACCGATCGACCACAAATAAAAGGCTGGCATCTACTAATCATAAACAAGGATACCTGATACTGCACAACATCATACATAAGTCCACCGAACATATATGGTATGCACACAATAAATACTTACATTGAACATTACAATAACCAGGTTGCACTGGGAAAAGATTTATTATATCGAGTTTATTAAGAATAAAGTTTGGATGGTACTGGTCCGGATCCCGCGAGACCCAAAGATTAGTCGATAAAGATCATCCTGCCAATTCATCACCCCCCGCCCATATATCATAGAGGAACCCATTATGGCTACTAATCAAGCATCGCGTATCCTTCCCAAGTTCATCGTTGCAGCTACTGCCACAGGGGGTACAATATTTGCCTGTCATCATCTTGAATCTCAACGACGTATCCTTGACTTTGACGATAAAAGTGATGGGTGTACATCATCGACTATCTCGGGTGCATTGACAAGCCTTGAAAGTAAGTTAAACTTCTTTGTTGCGCATCGTGTTTTTTATGTTATTATATGGCATGATATAATTCTGTGATAATAGCATTGTGGTTGCAATTGGATGACGATATGGGATACTTATAATTTGTGCACAAGATGTGTCATTTGTCATTGCAACTAACATATTAAACTTCGCAAACCCACTTCTATTATATATTATAATGTGATTATTGCTTACACATTATTCTCAACTTTGCAAATATATACACACAGCATCGGGTGTTGCAATAGTAGACAATCTACGACTTACACCAAAGACTATAAACGATGTGAAGAATATGCCTGCTTCAAATAGCATGCCAACTCAAATTATAAAACCAAAAAGACAACAGCGTAGAGGTCCTGCTAATATGATGCCAAAGGATGAAACATGGCGATTATCAGCATATGGACGATATCATTGTTTAGAGAATCATTTGGGTGAGGAGGATATCAAATTGTTGGAAGAGATTGAGAAGCAGATTTATCCATTGGTACAAAGCTTCTTTTATGAACAGCAGAATATAGAAGAGGAGAAGGTGGATAGTAAAGGGGTAAGCGAGAACAAAACAACAACCACAACTTCTTCTTCAACTAATAATAAAATGGAGGGAATATACCGCAGTGAATTGCAACTAATGACAGCTGTTCCCAAATCTGGTAATCAAAGCTGGCACAAGGACAATCGTGCTCGAGGTCTGAGTATAATTATTCCATTAGTTGATTTTACTAGTGATAATGGTGGCACACAGCTCTTGCTAGGTTCACATAACAATAAGTGGCCATTAAATCAAGGAGGAGCTCGAGTTATTCAAGCACCAGCGGGAAGTGTAGTGGCATATGATTCGAGAACGATTCATCGTGGACTTGGAAATGACACAAATGATGGCCGTCCAGCTTTGATCTTCTGTTATGATAGATGTGAAAGTCCTCCTCCTGGTTGTGGCACACTTGGGAGTGTCGGAACCTCATATCAGGGACGGTTAGTTGACATTCTTACTGGGTTTGCAAATTCATTGCAGATGCCGAAGTAAACACTAATACAAAGCGAAGGAGGATTAGTATTACTCTTTTATAAATTTTATTAGTTAGACTTGAACTCTTTGACTTCTTAGTCTTTACTGATCACTTTGTTTGTATATTAATCTCTTTCTCGTCAATCACTATCACTGCTCCATTCTCTTTTGATACCATCCTGTTGACGATCTTGCTTTTCATAGTAGTAATTATCTTGCAAAGTCTTTAAAAGACTTTCATTAATCTCGACGTTTGGTTTATTGTATACGCCAAAACTGTAATTTTGCATTGCGTCGTTCTTCTCTTTCTTCTTTGCAACTGTTACATGACTTGAGGGCAAGGTAAGATCATTTTGAGCTACAGAGGTCTCATCATCGTAATCTTTTGTGGTAAGCAGTACCCCGAACTTTGATTCAGTGTGTTCAATATGAGCTTGTTTATTAGATGTATCAGTGTCTCCTTCAACTGCCGCCGATGCCACTCTGAACTTATCGACAGTAGCATCATTTAAGCTTTTGTATTTCTTTCTCTTTGACAACTCATACATAGACTGAGGTGCATTAAGCTTCTTTGATGATTTGTGTCGATTCCGAGCATTATTTGGTGGACGTTTACGATTCATTATATCATCAATGGAATACGACTTGAAGCGACAGCAATCTCGTTTGTCGAGGATTACAGACGAAGATATAGCGCTAGACGGTGTTGGAAACTCATTACTCAATGTGATGCTCAAACTGTTATGACTTGAGATTGAACTCTTCTCATTGTTACCAGGAACTGGGATTGCATTGGTACCAACGGGAAGTCCATCTGATAAATCCTGTTGTAACGACTCTGGTGTCTTTTCCATTGCATTAGTCTCAAGTAATGAATGGCAATGCATATCACCAAGACTTGTCATGGTGATGACAAATGTCACATTTGTGGGCGTCGATTGGTAGCCAAGCTCCTGCAACTGAGCATCATCGAGACAAGTCTTGGATGAACATTGCAACACAGCAATACCAGTGTTGAAAATACTTTCGGATACATCCGGTAGAGGAAAGGTGGTACTTCTTGCAATACTTGAGGTACCATACTTTGTTTTGGGCAACTCTTGAAATCCCGATGACTCAATAGGCATTGTATGAAATCGAGGCATGGTCGTTGGAAACTGATATACACTAACTGAGTGAGAATTGGGATCCTTCTTCACGGTGAACAAAACTGGTATCTGCTCATTGCCTTGTTCTGCATTATCAACCTTGACAACATCATCCTTAGCTGATGGTTGACTCATAAGAACACCTGCTCCAAATGGTCCAGTGATTGGCATTTGTACACCAATATCATCACATAAAGAAGGTAGAGTCCAGCTCACTACCACCTTGGCTGACTTGTAACGAATATCTAATGCCCAAACCTTACAAGCAGAAGTAGAGCTTACCCACACGATATGTTCTTTAGTTGTATCTGTCATTATTCCATTGATTGAGTGTAGTCCTTCAGTCATATATTCAGCATGACTTGGACTCCATACCTTAGACGATGAGTTACTTCTCAAATCAATTCGATGGAGACTATGACCGTAACCTGCCACGGTACCACTCCGCTTCTTGAAGAAGCCAGTTGTCAGTTTAGGCATTATTACAGACCGAGCTGCAGCCCATACTACCATTCGATCAGTTGGGCTATACTCAATCAATGAGATATCAGCTAGAGATGATGATAGATTATGCGTTGTGACAACTGGTTCATCTTTTAAGGATACCCGATGAATAGTGGTACAATTTCCCGTGTCATTACGGCTTAAGATTGCAAAGGATGGAAATGTAAAGTATGAAATGGTAGTCTTGGGATCACATGATACATGAATTGGTAAATAGGATGGTTGTGAAGACATTCTTGGTGATCGAAGATCTATCCTTGTCTCTCCTTGTAGTTGGAATTTTATTGAACAGTCTTCATCGATGATTGTTCCTTCTGTAATTGCCTTGGTATAGATGACTGTGCAATACTGAGATGTTCGAGCAACCAGGCATATAATCTGATTTGTTGAATGATGTTGTACAGATGAACCACATTGCGAAATCTGTAGTATTCTAGAACCAACATCCACCTCGAGTCTTTCTTGTTGGGAAGGTTGTGAATCTCGAGGCAAAATCATCTTACTAACTGCCAAGCTCGATAAGTTGTCTCCAGTAGGATGTACAAGGAACCAACATGGTAATAATTTGCAACTCTTACATTGACATGATATCACCAGTAAGCAATTGCCATGACCCGATGGACCTCCCACTCCATTTCTGTTGTGGTGTAAGTTGGTAGATTGGCTTGATTCTCTTGATGTAAGACCGTCTTCTAGATGATCATCACATTCCAAATCAAATCCAAAACCAACATCTTGTCTTGTAAATGGTGTGAAATGTTCGGGAGATGATAACTCATTCTGCCTTATTGCCTCGAGTTTATATGGTCTCTGATCAATCTCTGACATTGCCTTCCATTTGGATTGAATCTGTTCACGATGTTTTGACACATAGGTCTTTTTATCATCTATAGTAGCATCGTTGTTGTTGAGTGGCTCTGTCTGTTTGATATGTACCCATGCCTCTTCTCGATATATGTCAAATCCAGTCTTCGTCTTGACTTTACTCTTGTGCAATGAACCCTTCTGAGATACCTCTTGATCATGTTGTTGATATTCATTAACATTATTTGTAGTAACAGAAGTACCTTCGGTAAGATCATCAGTGGTACTAACATCATCTTTAACCCCTAATACCAATTCATTACGACGTTGTGCATCCAACTTATACGGTAACTTGTCTTCTTCAGACATGTGTCTCCAATTTAAACTAATCTGCTCTGAATGTTTCTTCGTATATGCATCTTGTTGTACTTTATTTATTCCAGTGTATGGTTCATTCTTTTTAATTGTAATCCATGATTCTTTAAGGAAGAGATTGAATCCTTTGTATGACTTTTTATCTTTTTTGGTATATCTAGTTGGAACTTTCTTCTTGTTTGTAGATGACGATGGAGTTTCATTTGTCGTAGTAGTAGTAGTAGTAGTAGTTGTTGTTGTTGTTGATATCAATTTTTCATTCCGTATCCGTGCCTTTTCTTTGTATGGTGCCTTCTCCTCCTCGGACATTGTCTTCCATTTACTACCTGCTAGCTTTGTATTAGTTACGAATTGTACATTATGTGCTTTGGATGGTTTACCATTCTTCATGGTGCTTGCAATCTCTGTTGTTGTTGTATCATTTGCTGTGGCAGTTGGTGGAGGTGGATTAGAAGACAAGTATTCCGATCGAAATATGTTAAATCCGGTTGTTTTACCCTTCCCTTCCCCTTTGACTCTACCCCTGTTGCTTTTCTTTTCCTTGGCTGCTGCAACTTTATCCTTCTTTGTTGCTGCTGTTGCTTTGGATATTGATTTGGTACCCTTGCCCTTTGACTTAGTAGTAGCTTCCTTCTTCTTATCCAAGCGTGATGACTTATTATTATCATCTTGTTTTAATGTGTTGAAGTTTTGACTTGGTGAAATCAATTTGTAATGATGTCCATACAGTCGTCGTTCATGGAAACAGTACTCGTGATTTGAACCGATTGGCTGCTTTTTCTTCTCAAGTTCATCATTATTACCGCTTCCAACTTCACCCTTATCAACATTGCCATTGTTCAACCTCTCAGCCTCCATAACGTAAACTTCCTTATCATCATTATTCATCTCCTTCCATTCTTTAATAGCTTGTTCATAATGTATTTTAATACCATGATGTTTATATCTTTGTTTTGATATGTAAGATTTACAGAATAGATTAAATGGTGTTGTTAGTTTCTTTTGACTTTTGGATGGTTGTGTAATAGGTTTTCGTACATTACTCTTTTTGGGTGTTGTATCCTTCTGTGCATCTTCTTCCTGCTGACATATACTCTGCACTACACTAGCCGATCTCTTCTGATGATGTTGTTGTGCATCATTATCACCTTCTCCATTCCAGAATGACTGCGCTCTATTCCGATTATCAAAATGTAATTCATTCACTATAGTCTCAACATCTAACTGTATTTGATTTTGTTGCTGCTGTTGTATTGTTCTACGACGAACATCGTTGTTATTAGTAGCAGTGGCAGTTGTATGCCGCATATCTAAATCATGTAATCTACCCCAAGGTTTTGAATTTATTGGTATACATGTACTGTTAATGAATGAACTTTGGGGTGTTTGTGTGTTGTACTTTCTCTTCTTTTTACCATTATTACCACTAATACCAGTAGTAGAAGAAGTGAACCAACTTTTCATAGGAAATTTATTCATATAAACAGCCATTTGTAATTGATTTGGTGTTAATATTGATGGACGTGTAGATGGTGTAAGGTAGGAGGGAGCATGTCTGTGAAGGAGAGTTGGTGTACCTAACATTTGATATTGTACATTTTGTATATGATTAGATGATGATGATGATAGTTTGGTATGTTGTATTGATATATCATTTGATTTATCAGCAGGTGAGCTTATACAGTCTTGATTATCACTGGTATCTAATGATTTGTGATTGTCCAACTTATCTAAACTTGTATCCTCGTGCTTATCTATTCTCTCTTCATCTTCATCAGAATCATCCATCATATTATCATTATCACCACTAGATGATATTGCAACATCTATACTTGAGGGTACATTCGAAGGCTCCTCTTCTTCTTCTATATTACTATTGCTACTGTCGTTCGTATTACTACCCTGTATTGATTTCGCACTGTCCACATCATCATCTTCATCACTATTTGAGTTAGTGTCAGAAGAAGATGAAGATGAAGAGCGCTTTCGTTTACTTCTTTTAGCATTAGATGGTATCGACTCATTACTGCTATTGTCATTATTATAATGACTTTTTACTGTTATATTAGTATCATTTCTAGTGATATTATTGTCATGTATTCCAGCTGATGGTCGAGAGTGTGAAAGTGGTAAGCTTTTAGATTGTTTTGCATCTTGTGGAGTTGATGTAGATGACGACGACGACGAAGACGAACTACTACCGCTACCGCTACTACTGCTAGATGACATTGTATCAGCTGGTTTAAAGCTTAAACTTACTATACTACTCAACCACCATTTTGCCTTTTGCCCAATATTACACAGGTGAATAAAATAGATATTTAGCGATACAACGACCCTCCCTCCTCCTCCCCACATCACTCCCCACCCCACTAGAAGTGGGCTATTCAATATACAGGCAATGGTTCCCTCCAAACTACTACTACAATGCTACATAACAATCATATTAACATCATTCATACATAGTTTCTCAACTCCATCAACTCGTCGTAATGTACTTGAACAAATAAAAAACTTATCAATATCACCCTTCACAGTAGGTTGCTTATTAACCATATTAGTAAAATAAACCAATGATAAGTTGTATTTAAATATTATGAAGTTTAATGTAAGGTTCGATCTCTTTGAATCTGAATTCAATTTTGTCAAACTCATCTACTGTCACCTTTCCTTGCGTACGCCCTTTGGGAGGTTTGACACTTGTAATTGTCAATGGGACAGGATTCGGGGCACCAATCACTATAACTTGTTGGCCTACAACAAAGTCCACCTGTTTGACAGTCTTCTTCCGGGAGGCAGGAGCCTTAGTTGTAGACTTTCTCTTCTTCGCTGACGGCTTCTTTTTTTTTTTCAAAGTTTCTAAGATTAGGGCAAATGTCCCCTCCCCTCCATCAAGGCGATGTTGCAACTCATGTGATTTGTCAGCTCCTGCACCCTCTCTTGATAAATGTACAACTGATCCATGCGGTGTTAGAAAACTAACATGACGACCTTCTCTCCGGTGAATCATAGTCATCATCTTCTTAGTGTTTCCGCCAGAGAATTGGAATACAGATCGATGTGTTGCTTCTGGAGGGAAATCATCACTATGATAGTCTTGTACACCACCCTGACCAACAATACCTGCATGGCAAAACCCATTTACAATAACAAGCCCTTTTTCCTCAATACTTTTGATTAAATCATTGAATACAGGTTCATTCGATAACAATTTCAATGCATTTGGCCATGACAGAGCTGATGACGCCCTACTGCCTATATTATCACAGAATAATCCTTTTCTTTTCAATCTATTAATTGATTTGAATATCTCCTCATCTGCTGCTGGGCGTTTGGTACCATTCTCTTCCCTAATCATAAGTTGCCGATAGTCTAGAGTCAACCTTGCATGCTCCTTGGTCTTTCCTTTTTCAGGCGTTGTAAGATCATGGAGAAACTCTTCACTACCATTGGTGACAGTGATTTCCACATTCTTCTCTGAACTTGGTCCAACTTTAACAACTGTATCCTTTGTAATGATATTGCCAACATTATTATCTACCCCAAATGCTCTTTTGATACAGTTGGCACATGTATTCTTTGCCCTGCCAATCAATTTTGTACCATCTTTTGTTGAATATCCTTGAATAGTACCATGAGCAAATGCATAAACTGGATGACAGTAGCCTTTCCTCCCTGAACACTTATATGTGCTACTAACAAGATATGTACCATTTTTTTTACCAGCGGCATTAGATATCGGACTGTCACCAAATGGTTTGAACTGCCATTTAGCATTTTTTGCTTTGAATACGATGGCTTTCTTCTTACTAGGAGGCATCTTCTATTGTATCAAGTATATTGTTTTGCAAAACATTAAGTCCAAAAGAGAAAAAAGAAAAGAGTATACCAAGCGCGACGTACCTTGCTATTGAACCTCTGATCTAATAACGACAAGCACTACGCTCCCGACTACACAATAGGTAACACGCGAGCGTAGTAGCATATATATAATATATACCTATAGCCCATTTTTGAAATCATACCTCCCCGTGGTTAATTTGTACGTGATCATACCTTTTTTGGTATGATTTCGGCTAATCCGAGCTAGGATTACTCATCGGGGAGCCCCGTTATCGCTTTTAAATGAACGGCAACCCCTACAAAAATATGAACGGGCGCCCACTTCAGGTAGGATATTTGCCGATCCTGGAAAAGATTGATTCTAAATCATACCTTCTTGGTATGATTTCAACCTAGTCTCTGTTATACTAATTCCTACGTAGAAAGATGCTTTGAAAATTTGCCCCTCAAGTCGATACAGAGGAGGTATCATCATTTTGAAAAATTGCAAAGCAACCATGATTGGCCGCTTCCTACTCTCGCTAGGCCAGAGTATCAAAGTATTAGTATATGTTGATAGTTCATCGTTCTAACGATAAATCATTCTACAATAGTTGAAAGTTTCAGCATCTTCAATTGAGCTAGTAATAAACATCACAGTCACAATTAATAGACTACAATAGACTACGATATCCATCAACATCAACTATCATCTACTCTACTATTATATCATACATCACGGATATTATCACAACTGTATACTAATGTGATAGAACTGATTAATCTAGGAGATGGATATACACAACAACAACAACGACAACGATCATCGAGTTGATTTGCAAAGCCGTCGAAGATATACAAATATGATATCTCGCTTATGCAATTTGTTAGCACAACAACCAAGCCACAGACATATGATTCGTCATGATAACAATGGAGATTTAGTATTAATATATAACAGATTGGATGTGGCGGCAGTGAAGACGTACACCGAGCACCTCCGCCGACGATTAGGACGATATCCACACTGGAGCACGGTGATGAAGTTGCATGATGCAATAAGATGGGGGTCACGCCTTGCAAATGAATCGTTGTCCAGTACGTACCGTGTGGGACTACAGCAATACATACGACATTGCCGTATAAGACCCTTCATCATCCATAAGCAGATATGTTTTGGATTCCTACGCCTTGCTGTGCTTTTGGTTAGGGCAAGAAAGAGAGCTAATCATCGATTATATATTCCAGGAGGAGCAGGATATGAACAATGCAGGGAGGAGTTCTACAATCATGCATCTATTAGTGAAAAGATACATTCCAATTCGGGTTGAACATATTGGCATACGAATATTGAGGTAGACGATATGGTTGCATATGATATGTTCGTATGAATTATGCACATATGATATGTACGATATTCTTATGATATCGTCCTACATCTGTGCCATATAGTTTGGACTACTAAAATAGATGAATGATAGATGTAATATACTACCTAGATTACCGAATGCATTGCATATCTAAGCTAAATATGTACATATCATGATAGCATATGTGAGAATAATATACAGTACTAGCCACTTAAACATATGATATCTTGGTATCCACAACGTGGCAAATGATGTCCTCCGGGATATAATGAGATCAATAGGTTGTCATAGTATTCCTGGTGTTGCTTGTTGATAACGATTGTATTGTTGGAGAGCTGCTGTTGTTAGAAGATAGGGTTCGGCGTCATTATTTGTCTTAGCGAAATTTTTGAGGAGGTTTGCAGGGCACTATAATACGCCCCTGGACCATCATACCTAAAAGGTATGATAATGCCTGTCACTGATAGGTATACGCTTCTTATGCCCTCTTCTTCGTCCCTTCTTACGTCGCAAAAAAAATTAGTGGTGAGGGGTGCCTTTAGTTTATTAGGGTCTACGTATCGACCTTAAGGGTTGACTCGCCAGGCCAGTCCCTATCGACCGGAGATAAGATACCGGATACCAATTTTCCCAAGTTTTTCAGAGAGTTTTTATATTTTCCTCTCAGTACTGGGCTCTGGGACCCTACCCAGGCAAATGGCCGTCACAAGGACACAGCTGATAGTTGCTGATCGAGTACCAGATGCGATTTATTTTTTCTCTTGAGATTGTGATGAAATTTTTATATTCATCATGGCAAATTGCATTGCAATTACTCAGAGTTAGGCCATTATTACTAGCACTAACTACACTACTACACTATTGCAACCATGTAGTCCTATACTAATTGATGCATTGGCATCATCTATGCCGCATTGGTTGGCATATAGGCGCTATTGCCGCTAGCAACAGTTCGTAATGAGAGCTAAAGTTTTTCCCCGCAACATGAATTTTCTACACACGAGCCATCGAGTCCGTTGTAAAACAAACCCTCACTATGAGCTCACTAAGAACTCTCTCATATCAGAACAACTCAATCACCCCCAACAAACAATTAAAACTAAGGCACCAACTCCAAACAATTAACTCCCAGCCATTCACAGTCTCCGCAGCACATATCGACTACCCCACGTACACCGCCGCGCCGTCACACACCATGAACCGTCTTGCGCCACTAGCTTCAATTGTAGGTGCACCTAATAATAATAACCAACCTGCACTAGATAATACATCTACCAGCAATGAAACCACTACTGTATCTTTACTTGAATTAGATGGGTTATTATATAATATGATGCCTTATCTAACCTTTGGAGATAAGTCCGCACTATCTTGTACCAACTGGCAACTAAATAAATTTACATTGGAAGAAGATGAGTATTTTACATTTGCAAGACAATGTTATAATTTTAAGGTGGTGGATGAGAATGGTTATGATAATCTTCTCAGAAAGATCAGCTTATCAAACTTATCTTCACTGGAGGTAATTATAAAGTATTACTCCAGTTCTATGCTTGCTGGTTTAGTTATTGATGGTATTTTAGAATTAATACACCCTGATGATTCATCAGTTGAATCAGATTGTGCTGTGGCACATGGATATACTGATAAATCAGCAACATATTTAATTAAGAGTAGTGGTATTCCATTGGATTCACTTATAAATGGTAATGTAGATTGTATTGGTAAAAAGAGAAGAAAGTTAGCAGCAGATAATGTTGCTAAGAGGATTAAACCGAATGGAGATGGTTCAAAGATGGATATTGGTAAGTGGAGTACAATTATTTAATGTTTGTTTAATAGTTATCTTATTTAACTCACATAATTATCATTTTTAATCCACTATTTTAGGGGATTTTGGGAATGTTAGTAATGCATCTAACTCTAACCCTACAAATAGTGGCGGTGTTGCCACTGTATCTCCAAGTGATGATACCGCCACCGCTGTGGATTCTGCTGTTACAACTCGCCAAGGTAAGAGTGACAAGGAACAAGCAGTCGAGCCCGAGCCGCGACGATCTACAAGGCTTGCTGCACCATCCAATACTGAAGAAGTTGTGGCTGAGTTTGATAATGAAAAACAGTTACAAGTGCAAGCTCAAGAGAGGAGGAAGAAGAAGAAGACTGCTGTTGTTGGTAAGTGATTATGTTAGTTAAGATTCATGCATTACAAATATAAATTCATTCATTAATATTATTTCATTATAGTTCAACAAAGCATTGCAACTTGGAAAGATGAAGGTCATCTAAATAAACCTCCAAAACCAATGTCAATGGAACTAGTATTTAGACCATCCGATGTTAGAAAGACTGAAGGAAGTAGATGTGCTACGGTGGCTGTAAGATCACGTAAGGGACATGATGCACGAGGAAATGGTAATCCAGCGAATTACAAACGTGATGGTGATGAGAAGAAGTGGAAACCTGGTTCTAACGCATATTGGAAGGAGTTACAGCTCAGGCTGGCCCTGAGTAAAGCGGGAGTGTCAGAAAAGGATTGGGGCAAGTTAACAATTGTATTTGTTGAACCAGATCCTGATGGAGCCACCCAAGGCGAAAGGGCTGGATGGATGATGAACTGTGAAGATTGTAACACAACTTTCTGTCCTTGGCAAAGTTACTTACCTGTGAGTGGTACTTGGGAGGAGGAGGACTTTGTAGGAGTCCTCAATGCCGTTGCAATCAAAAAGCACCTGGCTGTATGTGATGATACAAGTGAGACCTGTCGTTGTGGATGTAAATTGGATATTCCAGGGCTTACAAAGCTTTTGGGTAACAAGCAACAGGCAACATCTCACGTATCGAAATCATTAAAGGATTATGTAAAGGAGGCTGAGGATTTCAAGGCTGCCTTTGGCGATTTGCTAGTGCCAGCAAAGAGTAGAGATACGTGGAGCAAGAAGAGATGCGGTCAGCTCAGATTGAAACTTTATAATATGAAAAGCGGTAATAACTGGGTCACACGTGCCCAACGTGATCGATTGATTGCTATTGGGGTGCCCAAAACTTCCAACTTCAGCATCTTAGGAGAACAATCTAAGATCAATGATAAGGAGTACAAGTAGAGCATGTTGCAAGGTTAGCATTTGAGAATAGATGTTGCTGTTTAGAATGGCAACACAGATTGATAAGGAATTGTATCAGCAGCTAGTTGATGTAAAGAGTAGGTAAAAACCTTATGTAATAAACACCATCCGTTTGAGAATGAGAACAAATAGTATTAGTATGTATTATCTCCAACGCTATAATACCAGGGGTGCCATGGACGTGCCTTGGAGTGATGTGTACTCATTCTTATCCAAGTATCCCGGCGGTTTGTCAGGGTCGCATTCACCAACCATAGTAACAAGTTCCGATGTAAATGTAGCCAATGCTGTAGAATCAACATCTATGGCTCTAGAATAAGTAATACTCTCGACTTTCACTCCGATGACTCTGACCACCATTTTTGCCAAGTGAGTAAAAATAGATATTAGCGATATAACGATTCTAATATCCTCCCATTCTCCTTATCTTAGCTCTCTCCTCTCTAACTAACCCTTTCGGCGGCAATCAATCTAGACAATGGTTCTCTCCAGACTACTACAATGCTACATTACACTCCTGTTTACATCGCCCATACATAGTTTCTCATCTCCATCCACCAGACGCGATGTATTAGAGTCTCTACAAAAAATATCAATATTACCCGTTGCAACGTCACTCGTATCCAATATAAATATTGCCAATGCTGTAGAATCTACAACGCCTATTGAAGCATCATGGAAGGCAGTTGATGGATTAAATAGTAGTGATGAGGGGAAGTTTGTTTCGTTTGATAAATCTGGTGAGTTCTAATGTATTGTGTTAGGTACATTTGATGTGCACTTTACTTGTGTTGTCTAACATATCTTATATCTTAATACTTACATAGCATACGAGGCAATGATGAAGGATCAATCTCGTACACCATTGTTTGAACAAGCTATTAAAAATCGGTGAGTTATATTCATATAAATAATATTTGAACCTCATTCAAGTCTCACTAACAATTGCAACTCATATACATATCAACATCAGTTTGAAATCAGCAGAGGGTGGACCGTCATCACAAGTAGTATTAGACTTAGGTACTGGACCATTTGCATTGTTTGCAATAGTAGCCGCCAAAGCTGGTGCTAAGAAGGTATATGCAATCGAAGCATCGACAGAAGCTGCCAAATCAGCAAGAGAAACTATCAAAAAATTAGGATATTCGGATAAGATTGAAGTATTGGAAGGATTTAGTACAGACATTACATTACCCGAACAAGCAGACGTTTGTATAGCCGAAATTGTGGGTAGTGTATGTTCCGAAGAGGGAGCATATGCAACAATATTAGATGCACATAAACGATTGGTGAAGAATCCTACCGATGATAAGAATTGGATACCATCTCGAATTCAAACATATGGAGCTCCGGCATCATATACATTACATCATTTATTTAGACCACCGGGATTTGATTGGAATAAGTTAGATGGTGAACCTGTTCGGTTTAATTGTCGTGATGAGGGATTACAGTTATTATCAGATCCTGTGTTAGTTGAGGATATATCATTTGCTAATATTGAAAGTGATGCATTACAAAAGAAGAAACAAGTAGTATTTACAGTTGATGAGAAGAGAATCGAAGAGAATAATAAAAAGTTTCTTGAGGAGATGAAACGGGGAAGAGTTGTAGATGCAGAGGGGAATGCTCAAACCGCAGCAAGTAGTGTCACAGGTATCGCCCTTTGGCCAAGATTGTTGTTAAGTGATGATGTTGAAATTAACTCTAGGCACTATCCAGATGGCGGTCATCAAAAGAGTCACTGGCAAACTGTTCTTCCTATAATGTCAACAGAGCCTGTGGCAGTCAAGGGAGGTGATAAGATTGATGTTTCATTTGATTTCAATGTCGGAGAGGAAGTGACAAAACCGTCTACATATAAGATTACTGGGAATGTAGTGAGTGTATGAGATAATTAATGCAGCGGAGTTATCTCATTTGCTAAATAGATCATTAACTACTTAATGCTCTTGCTATGCTTACTTTATTGTACAAACTTATATACACAATCATATCTAAGAGTATTGATCTTGTTCTAGCCATTTGAGAACATGGTTGTCTGAACTTTGTATTCTTAATAAAGCAACTTCCTCTTTCTCTGCTTCTGCTCTCCTCTTCTCCTTTATCATTTCTCTTTGAAAATCTCTTTCTTCTAATGTTCCAATTTTCAAACCACCACTGGGATCTGCTACCCAGGCGTATCCAAGTATATTTGCAATGAAACCGACAGCTACAAAACCCCACGCCAATGTCTGTACTGCCCTTGATATTGTTTGTCCTAAGAACAATTGATTCTTCCTTTTCATACTTGCTTTGAATTCTCTTTCTCTCAGTTCAGGATCTCTCATCATTTCATCATAGGTTAGTCCTTGTCGTTCATCTCCTTTATCATCTCTCTTATTCTCCATTGGGTCTTCGAATACTGATCGAGTTGTTGTGTCTTTATCATCGTCATTATTATTATCACTACTACTCATATGCATATGTAGAGACTGTCGATAACATGCATATGATGTGTCTATATTATATGATTGTGCACATATCTTATGCTTATAATGTAGAGTCGGTCTGACATGAAAACAAAGACATAAATCCATGCATAATACAACCAATATTATTCTCAGCTTGATGACGTTTACCATGATTGTAACACTTTGATGGCGGCGGGGATATACTCACTTCAGAAGATCCGACGTCATGAATAAGCCAACTACTTCTTGAATCATCTTCACTATGAGTAATATTGAGTTCCACTGATAGCAATCCACTGTTAGATCTCCACATTCTATTGCAACAATATCTATTCTACAAGAATTCTATATATCAATGGGCTGAACCTCTTGCCTAAATTGGCTGTCAATCATCAATCTGACGAAAGTTTTGCTCACAGTTACTTAGTTGCAATCAAAAAGGTATCTTCAAGTATCTTTTAGTCACAATGAGTATGATAATATGATGGTGCATGACTTTGACAGGACCGCCGCACATGAACAGCAGCACGTAGTTATCATAATTCATCCATATCTAAATAGTTTATCATTCTTAGAGGATTCACTACCGGCATCGACCTAACCTCCAAACATCAAAACATAATACATAAAGATATCGATACACAACATAACGATGTCTTCTCCCTTCTTCTCCGTGTGGATCAAACGATAACTTCTACACGAACGATAGTAATGATATCAACGTATCAAATACAGACGAAGCGGGTTTGGGTTGCAATGATGAAGCAACTACTACTACCGATGCAACTGATAAGCAAGAGATTGAGGAGGATACCTCACCTACCGACGATGACGTTACTTTCCTTTCATGTAGAAGTAACAATGCTCAATCCTTAATTGATGCAAAAGATGTTAAACAAGTTGATCTAAAGTATGATTACGAGATCCATACGACTAATGATTCCAACTTGGACTTTCACTTGATGGTCAACAAGTTCGAGAGCGATTTGCTAAAGGAGATTGGAGAGAAGTATGGGCTAACCGCTTGTGAATTTAGTAGAGTCGAAGGAGTCCTTAGTTCTTCCTCTCCTGTTGTCGGTGTTGGTTCTACCCCTGTTGATGTAAAAGATATAGTATACAGTGAGTTCTATACATTGACATTGGTATAGATTGTGCATATGATATGCTTGTTGCATATGTACAATATGTCTCTTTGATCTTAATCTTATCTTTACTCATATCATGTGTATCTTCTTTTTTAGCCGAGTGTACGGTCGACGTAGACGACTTGACGAGTTCATCATCCAACTGCACTCCAATCAATGGCAAGATGACAGCATGGATATCAAACACTTTGATCAGGCGTCGTAGCTTAGTTACTCGTCATCTATCCGAAACTGATCTGTATGATGCAATTGAGGAGTATAGTAACTCATACTCATCCGATGACGGTGTACTTGCAATCTCTTACATTGGTGATCGTCTCGACGATGCAGATCAATTGATACAGACATCTGTACTTCTTGATAATACTTCAAACTCTCGTACATTATCGAATGGAGGTATTGCAGGAATTGCTGTCGTGTCTCTTCTAGCTCTCTTTGGTATAGCTTTGGTTGCAAAGAAACGTCGGGAGAAGAAGAATGCAGAAAAGAGGGAAGCTAGGAACATTGTGAACGATGCCCTCTTTATGATTGATGATGAGATTGAAGAAGTGAAGATGGTTAGTCCTTCTGTCAGGGATGATACCTCTGTTGCAACTGAAGACTATACTTATGATAATACAGTTGGAGAAGATAGTAGTTTTGAATCAGGTGGCTCCTCTAATGATGAATCTTTTGTCAGTGAAGCTGGATTTGAAGTCAAACTCTAATGAGAAAGTACATGATATTTGTGGTTCGTGGTTTGTGGTGTAGTTCAGTGTTTTGTGAATGTGATTGAAAGGACTCTATCTATCAGCCAAGGGAGTTTTGTATCTTGATTTCTGTATAAGATAATTTGTAAATCGTTGTGTATCTGATATGTATGGTCCTTTTAATGTAGGCAGAGTATTCATTTGTCACTGTCATCTTTAGTTCGTAGTGATCCATCAAAAGCCAGTACGTCTCCCTTGGATTGTTTAAAGTATACACTCGTTCCTTTGCACTTCCACTTGAGCCACTTTAGAAGATTCACCTTCTTCCTCACTACCATCATACCAGAGGCATTCTTTTCGGTACTACACTGAACTGTTCTTTCAGTAACATACTCGGTTGGAAAGGGTCTCTGCGGCCATATTTGATTCCATCTACGAGCGATGAGTGATACTGGGAATCCATCGTCACCATAATCAGATATTACTGCAATCAATCGAGCAACGAACATGTCATCATCATCGTTACCATTCTCATTATTATCAGACTTTATACGCCGATGGTCTTCTAACAGCTTGAGCTCGTCGTACTTTGGATTGCTTTGTTTACCCTTCCCAGCTTCCTTCGTCAAATGTTCATATGCCGCCTTGATCTTTACAAACTCATCAACTATATCTTCCTTCTTTTCATCACCATACTGATTAATCTTATCAGGATGACTTCGTCTAGCAAGCTCAAAGTATCGACTTCTCACAGTTTCCATATCAGCACCAACATCTAATCCAAGAACATTATAACTATTAGCTCGATCACCACTTCCATATTCTAATAACCATTCATAACATTCGGTATTACCTCTCATCTTTGCAATATCTGCACAATAATTACCTGCTAAATCTTGATATGTATCATATACATCATGTCCATCTCGAAAATATTGTAATAATGATAGATTACCACCCCATGCTGCTTTGTGATTTGGTGAATGTCCTTGTGTGTTGCTATTTTGAATTGTTGATTCATATGATATACCGAGTGAATGTAGATATCTAGCAAGTGGTAATACCCCTGATCCATCATCAGATGCTTTGTTATCATCACTGTCAATGTCACCACTCCATCTTTTTCGGGGCACCAATCCAATCCAGTGCATAAGCCCACAGTTGAAACCATTTCGTTCATGTACAATCTCTTTACCATTAACATCTACCAAATGTTGAACAGCATCTAAACGATTCTGCCACACTGCCAATTGCAACGGGGTAACACCTCCCCGGCCACACTTTGGATGTGGATTGGCATTATACTTTTCAATTAATAACTTACATGTTGATAGATGTCCATTTCTTGCTGCATAATGTAATGGTGTTCGGTTTGTACTGGGATGTAATGCTAGTTGATCTACTGATAGATCAATATCATCATGTTCATTTACAAAAGAAGATAATATATAATCTATACCTTCATTAAAGCCCGTACCTGCTAACCAATGCAATGGCATACATCCTGTTTTCTTATCACGATGTTTAGATAATGTAAGTAAGTCTGATATTGTATTGGGATGTTGTATGCACCATGATTTTAGATTATCTAACCGCAGTAGTCGATCTTCAGTGGATGATTCGTTTGGTAGATTGCATAGACTTAGAAATGTCGATGATGTTGGTGGTTGAGATTGATCCATCATATCACTTATGCGTCTCACATCCGTCCACTCATCATCCTCTAAAATAAATGCGTGAATTAATTGGCGAACAACTTTATTTTGTCACCGGACCAGCACCACAAAAGAGAATCTACGACTGTGATATACCTATCATAATCAATATCAACAATCGTTTCCTAATACCTATTAGTTGTGTAATACTAATTCTTTATTGTTTGTATGGGCCGGGGCGGGCATCGAGGAAGATACTCTCTGTCGTGAGTGCCGTATCCTTTTGACTCAAAATATGCAGTTTGTAATACATATAGCTGCTCAATATTGGCGGGTATATGAATCCGTGAGCGCCGACTAAGCTTAAACGTGTGCTCAATTTAACAAATTATTACGGTTATAAGGCTTAAGGCCGCGGGTTAGGTCTCATATGCATATCTTGTGTCGCACACTTACATAAAAATTATTTATCTATAACATATAAGTTATACCACTGACAATAATATAGTATGGCGGATAACATGGAAGAAGACGATCATTCTTCTTCTTCTGAGGAAGAAGAGGAGGAGAAATGGTATGATTATTTAGTACGTCGACCAAATGATGTTGAAGTACGGCGAAGAAGTCAAGAACAATTACCTGCGCCGACAAAAGTGTTTACATCGACCTATCCAAAAGCTTGCCGTGATGGATCAGATATCGAATTAGTATTGGGAGGATATGAGGGAGATTCTGATCAATCGATGATATCGTCTGGCCTAACAGAGTGGCAGACATCTGATGTACTTTGTAAGTATCTCCTAAACAATGATGAAATTAAGAATGGGAATCGTCTACGCAGAGGTGTGCGCGTACTTGAACTCGGCTCCGGACTTGGGAAATGTGGTTTGCTCCTCCACCATTTACTTCTATCGAATGACAGAAGTGATTCAACAGTTCTTACTGATGGTGATAAGAATGTTATGCAATTACTAAGGAAGAATGTTGCATTTAATACCGATGATCAGAAAATATCATGTCAGCAGTTACTATGGGGTGAGGAAGAAGCAGAAGAATTTCTATCAAAACAATATCATAATGAAAAGTTTGACCTAATCATTGGTTCCGATCTACTTTACACAAACAGACAGAATATTGAACCATTATTTGAGACAATTGGCGTATTACTATTACTGGAAGAAGATGAATATCGTTATTCACCTTCCTCTCGCGGTTGGGCAAGGTTTATACTTGCACATGATGAACAGTATTCAATTCCAATTAAAAACGTGGTGTTTGCTGCATCACAAAAAGACCTATTCTGTGAAGTTGTAAAACAAGAAGGTACAGTAAGTTTGCTCTGTTTTAAGAGGCTAGATTCAATGAGTGTGAACCAAGTTGTGGATAAATTACAAGCAAAGATAATGATGTTGGAGGCTGAAAATCGAAGACAGCAAGCTAGAACGGAGTTAGTGGAAGACAAGTGCTTGAAATTGGACAAACGGTGTACTGTATTGTGGGATGACGCAAGTCTGCCCACGAGTATACTTCCATCGTTTGATGAAGATAATCTTGCTGCCATCTCATCATATTTGGAGCCACAAGACTTTGCTTCTCTTGCATCGACTTGCAAGCTCTTTGGTTCCAAGACACATCAAATAGGGAACGAGCCTGTTTCATTAATGAAAAAGGTTGCACACAAGATTTACGAGAGTGCCTCTCCCTGGGAGAAGGAAGTATTACCGACCTACCGAGTTGGTGATTTTGCATTCTTCTTGTATAGTGCTTTACTCGATCTTCGTAAACCACTCAAGTTTGATCGGTTGCTTGGCAATAATATCAAGCAATTTGAAGACAAATCAATCATTGAATCACAACCATTAGAAGGTTTGTTTGCTATTAAAGTTGCACCTGGAACGGGGAGAGTATTTAAGGCATCTACAGCAATAAGTAACCATGTAATGAGGTCTGGGAAACATTATGTGATATTTACATGCAGTGAGTTGAGTCTGGAACTAAATTCATTACTTTGGTTTGGTATTGTGAGGCCATTGGATCGGATTATTATAAAGAGGGGTAGGTTTACTCCATTTTGTGGAGATACTGTTAACAACTTAAGACAGCTGGAATGTCCAGAATGGGGAGATAGTAATGTGCATTCTTGTGTGTACAAAGCCACGGACGGGAAGTGTCAATCGACTGATTGGCAGAAAAGAGATGGTATATGGGAGGCTTTTAAAACTGAAGACTGGCAAGGTATGCAAGGCATACCGTTTGAAGGAAAATGCAAAGTTGGGCTTCTTTTGGATTGTGAAAGAGGTACCCTGACAGTCTATAAGAATGATATCAAACTTGGAGTAATGAAAAGTGGACTATCGGGTGCATATTGTTGGATGGTCTCTGCGGGGGAGAGTAGTAAAGCCAAGATCAAGATTGAAAGGGGCCCTCTTCCTCAACAAGCAAAGTAACTCTAGGGGGAAAAGTAAGAACAGAATAGAGAATAGATAGAAAAAAATACCTTAATGAAGAGAAGATATTTGCTTTACAATATATGGAGAATATCTTATCAGCTTTTTTAATCATAGTCAACGAGATCTTCGTCTTCATCATCATAATCTACAGCCTCCTCCACATTACCATCCGGAGGAGGTTCAATATCAAACACATCTCCTCCAAAATCATCATACAATCCTTCTTCTTCGTCTACATTCATTTCATCATCTTTAGCTGTTTGGTCAGTAGATCCGTCGCCGTTCTTTAGTGCAGTCTGATCTTGATTGCTTGGGACAGAGCCGACGGCTTCTGTAGAGGCCGCTGATGGTAGATTATGCCATGTACAAGTAAGCTCCTGATTATTAAACTTGGTCATACTCGACTTGGCCTTTTCTGCATGTACTCGATTTGCAAAGTTGACTATTGCAAATGTCTTTTCATCTTTTGTTTCTATATTGACACTTGTGCAACATTTGAAGTGCTCTTTGATAGCATCTTCGGTAACATCACTATTGAATCCATCAACTTTCAATACAGTCGTTCTACGATCTAACCTAGCCTTCTTCTTCTTTGCTGATCCACCATCAGTATCAGCACTACTAAATATTGGTCGTTTCTCAGTAGGCCGGAATACACCTTTTGTTACTTCCTCTTCTTTCAACTTTTCAATAGTTTCAACTAATACTTTAATCTCCTTCTTAATTTCCATTACACGAGTTTGTGTACTTAATATCTCCTTCATCTTTTTCGATTGTTCGGATAATTCGGCATTCTTGGATTTGAGTACTGTTAACATCTTCTTATGTAGGGGTAGTTGAGAATTGAGCATGCTCTCTTGTTTGGATAATAAGTCTTTTTTGTGTTCAAGTGTTGATAAGTGTGCCTCACGAGATTGTTTGGCTGTCATGAATATGTCATATTCGGCTTTACGACGTTTACGCCATTCTTTTTCTTGTATTTGGAATTGTTCATATGCCTTTTGTTCCTCGAGTTGTTTCTGTTCTTGTAATTGTTTTTCCATTGGGGATAACTTCTTTTGTTGTTGAGATTGTTGTTTACTTGGTGAGCGATGATATTTGGTATTGGTTGGATAGTTGGGTGTTGATTGAGCAGGGGAGGCAGTAGCTGCTGCTGATGATTGAGGTGTATCATATTGACTTCCATTTGATTGTCCTTGCTGTTGATCCCAATTGCGTTTACGATCAAATCCTCGGCCTTCACCTCCTCTACCTCCAGATGACATTGATCCAGAGCCTCTGCCATTGCCACCACTACCAGCCTGTCTATCAACAACTTTAGGTTGTGCAATCATAAAGTTTGTATAATGTACAGCCTTTAATTGTACACCCAATTGTACTAAACTAATCTGCTCCTCATCTCCATTACTGTTATTTCCACTTTTAGTGTTAGCATTACCATCCAATCCATTTGTACCACCATCCCAAACTTTCATAGCATCATTCACATATTTAAATCTAACATATGCCTCCTTAGTACTTTGATCAATAGTACAATATTGAACTTGTACATTTAATACCGATGATAAATGATTTTGTATTTGATGGTATTTTAGAGAGGGGGGTATGTTCGATAGGATTAATGTTCGTCGTTCAGAGGGTGGTATGGGTGTTTGTGACTTTTGTAGGTCTGTTTGTGTTGTTTGTTGTTGTGTTCTACTACCTCTGCCTGACATGTCGCCTCGTCCTCTTCCTCTGCCTGCTGTCATGTTATCACCACGACCTTGGAATCCTCTTCCTTGTTGCTGACTATCAAATCTCTGCTGATGTTGAGCATATCCTTGATTATGCTGTTGCGACATATTACCACCCCGTCCTCCTCGCCCTTGCTGTTGATACTGCGGAGGACCATTCATATTCATATTGTTATCTCTATCATAATTTGGACCTCTCATATCATTTTGAGGTCCTCTCATATTCATATTACCTCGTCCTCTATTATCAAACCCTCTACCTCCTCTACCTGACGGGCCCCTGCCTGGACCGCCACCTCTACCACCTTGATTTTGATAATCTCTTCTTTTATCATTCCATCCTTGTTGGTTGCCATTAAAATTGGCATTATTGTTCATAATATTATGTGGTGGTCTCACGTTGTTGTTAGAAGATTGATTATCACGACGACGCTTTTGCTGCCCGCCACCGCCCAGATCGCCACCACTAGATTCATCACGGTTTGAGGATAGTTGCTTATCCATTCTAATTAATATGATTAAACTAGATATTGTTATCTACTACTCAATCAACCCAACTTTATCAAAATGAAACTGAATGAAATTTTTATTTTTCATTGCAGCAAAATGATAGTAACCCCTCCCATAGCCCATACGATCTATCATCCAATAAGACGATGATACGGATATATAGATCGATAAACGATGTAGATAGAGTGATGTCATTGCTATTGCTCGGGGGGCGTATATTTGGTTGGCGTTGGCCCTCTCATCAAAGGAGTTTCAGTGAGATGAGAGTAGGTGAGTAGAATCGTCGTGTGCTGCATTTCTGTGTTGGTTGTAATTAGTGTAAGTGATATGCTGCCTGTTCATGTAGTATCCCTATATAATGCGTCTTGATCAGAGTGGGTTGTTGGCTGCGTGTGCACTTTTATTTCAGGTCATTTTATGTATGTTCATGTCATGTGTAATTTTTTTATGTCTATCTATGGTGTACCTCTCTAGAGGTGTGTTTGTTTGGTATGGTACTACTATGTATTCTGTTAACATATCTCTGCTCTACAATATCTTTATAACACCTCAAACCCTGTTAATATCAAAAGGCAATACTTATATCGACGTATATTACAACACGATCTAAAACTTTAAAACTGCTCACATCTTGACACACAATTATACAGCATAAAGTTAATCAGTAATTGCAAGTTCAACAATGAATGTATCAAGAAGTAATAACATCAACCGTGCTAGTAATGAAACATTGCAGAATAGGAGATTAAAGGAAATTCGCGAGAATTATGAACAGTACAAAAAATCTCCACAACAACGTGATGATGAAATGAAGCAAAGTGGGAAAGAAATGCTTGAAACAATGAGAAGGAATGGCGCCAATGAAGCCGCCATTGCCATGATGGCTTCGTGTTTTGCATCGGCAGATGCAGCAATAGCAAATGTACCCGAGGAAGATCCACGTGGTAAAATTGTTAGTGAAACTTTCAATTATAATGACGGAAACCCGAGTACCCCATTACAAAAGATCACAATATCATCAAAGGGATCACGACATTGGAGGGAGGCAACTGTTCATGATACTGGTAGTATTGTCTACATACCAATGGAAAATAAGTTTGGAGAGTTTGATGATACAGGATACGAAACTGATGAAGAGTTTCCAGATGAGAAACATACCACTGCCATTGTGTACAAATTTTCTGGTGGACTAGAGACAGGGTTAGGGTATGCCTTTGATGATAAGTTTGAAGAATTGCTCGTAGTTCCCGATGAGGTACTAAAGGGTGTTAGAAACGAGTCAGCCCCAGGAAGTTTCTTTTCTGGACAACCCAGTAGTAGAAATGTAAATCAGTGGAATCCAGCACCAGAAGGTAAAGTTTGGTTCAAGCATCCTTTCATCAAAGAACCAACCGGAATGTATCTCAATGATTGCGAATACTACTGTGTTAAGAGGTTAATTGGTTGTCCTGGTCTACGTCCAGAGATTATGGAAAAGTTTTGGAGAGAGAGTGGACAGCTTGCATATTGGTGCCCAGTACTACGACGCTTCATCACGGATGGTGAAAGGTACCGTCTACAACACTGGTTTCACAATGGAAATGGGACAGCACAGGAAAGATATTATTATGATCAAAATGAGATGTTAGATATGCATGGAGGACTTGGCAAGCTACCAACACAGATATCTTCTAGTAGTAAGAAGGATGACGACGATGATAGTGTGTGTTTCGTGGGGGCAATGAAAGCTGAGGAGGTTATTGCAAATAGAAGGAGGAAGGCAGAAGCCAATGGGGAAGTTATCGAGATCGATCAACAGGATCAAAAGATGCCAGCAAAGAAGCAACGTACAATCTAATTATATGATTAATGATTGGCTTTGATATATATTTACTTTGAGTCTACTTTTACTTTCTTTATGACTGAGCACAGCCATTCATCGACATATCCATGACACTATCCATCCCCTCACGAGCAACTTGTTGGCCAAGCATAGTAGATAGCATTACATCTTCCGCACTTGAATTAGGATCCTGATTGACTGCAATAACCGATAACGGATCAGCCATCATACGAAGCATCATACGTTTGGCAGGATTCTGCTCTCTTGCCAAACTTGCCTCAAAGACCTCTCTTATATTGATTATGTTTCCATCCCAAGCAGAAGGAAGTGGACGAGTAAAAGTATTCTTGGAGTCTGCACCATCAACTCTTCTTTTCTTATTACTTCCATAACTAGGGGCTGCATCATACTCAACCGAAATAATCCCAGGTGACAAAGCAAGAGTATTGCTCCCTTTTGCCTCTAGCATGTTTGCAATATCTATTGATAATTTGGCCATATGAGCGGCAGTACTTTTCATCTCAGTTAAGCTACCATAGAAGTAAAATCTCGATGTCTTTGATCCAGTACCATTTCCTGGTAGCCAATCTGGACAAAGGGTAAATGAATCAGCGTTGTTCCGCTTCGATCGAACAGTCCTTACGGCAAAAATATCTTCTGGCTCGGCTATTTCCAATATTAGAACAGCAGCGATATCATTGTCGCTATCAGGCTGACGATTTGAAGATCTGTGATCTGTTGGCATTGCTATGAGACGAATACCCTTAACATTTGATAGAGATATACCAAGCCGGAAAACACGAGAGTTGAGGAACTTCCCCACCAACGCCTTATAATGTTGCATGATATCGTTGTGAGTATCCCCAGACCTTGCCACAGTTATTGTTATCCCCTCATCTCGATCGCCTCTACCGTTACCAAAAATAATGTTACCATATGCGTTCGTTTCTCCCTCTGTAGGCATAGGTGATTCTCCGCCTCGCAATACATCTAAACATGTTGCTTTATATTAAAAACAATCCAAGTATAAACAACTATTCTCCTTATCAATACGGATACTAAGTTGATGACGATATGATGCCTTCAATTCAACATTCTCATCTCCACCAGCAAGTACTACAGAGAAGAGATACTTAGATGCAGTTGTTGTAATTGGAGTATGAATCGAGGAATTAAATCGCTTCAGGTTCTGGGTGTCAGTTTGTATTGTAGGTGCATGAGTAGGATGGCGGTCTGCATATTCCTCCATTCTATCATTCTCAGCAAATGAAATCATATTATCATTGTCAACATCGTCATCATTATCATCCACAAATTTATAACAAAAGTTGTTAGGGGGAAAGTCTTTTGATGTAATTGTAATAACATTATCTGTTTCTAGAATGTCTCCATTTGCTTCTTTTTTGGTAAGCAATCGTTCAAGACTAATATATGTAAATGGTTCAAGTGTTGCCCTCCATGCCTCGTTTAATGCTTGGTAATCTAATCTTTTATTAACAAGTTCTTGACGGGTGAGGAACTGTGGATGAGTAAAGTACGACATTCTTGGAGTATGTATGCATGCAATATTCGTACTTGATATGTTTCGGTATGTAGTTGGTTTATAATTATGTTGATATTTGTATGTTTGATACTTTTAGAGTTGTACTTATGATAGTATATATACCTACGATGTTGATATGGTAGATAGTTGTGTTACAAGTCTTATGTGTCTTAATAGTCCGAGACTTCCCGGCAACTAAATATGCGATTATTGACTATAATACAACGATATTCAAGGGAATACCAATCTAGTATGATACACCATTGCAGCCAGCTAATATGAATGATGAATGAATATCACACTGCTCCACACTGCACAGTGAATAATAAATTTACTACACTCTCATAATAAAAAGGATACCGCACTCTCACAACCGTAGTAGATAGCAAAGAACATCGACAATATCATATCAATATACAACCATGGATCGACCACAATATACTGATAAACAACTTCAAGATGCTCTAAATTCATTCTATGGAGGATCCGACAATGCCTCAAATTGCAAACACATCTTTGGATACAATAATCCAAATCATGAACTCAGTATGTTGCAAAAGATTACAGCTACTACTATATTAGATTATGATAGTAAACTATCCTCCTCCTCCTCTACAACAACAGTACCATCAATTGAAGAACTACTACAAACTGCTAAAGAATTTCATAATACCAATGGATCAATATTACAACTTCAGCATATCATACAAGGTAAATCACCCTCAATGGCATTGGCAGCCGAGTTTAAACGTGCGTCACCATCTAAAGGTGATATAGCACCTAATTTAAATGCCGGTGATCAAGCTACGACATATTATGAAGCTGGTGCGTGTGTTATTAGTGTATTAACTGAAGAGCGATGGTTTAAGGGTAGTTTAAGTGATTTACAAAATGCTAGATTAAAAACCACTACTACTGCTGCTGCCAATCAATCCAATGGGAAAGAGAGTATAATACGTCCAGCAATACTACGTAAAGATTTTATAACATCACCATATCAAATAGCCGAGGCAGCCGCATATGGAGCTGATACAATTCTCTTAATTGTTGCAACTACACCATCCAACATTCTCAAAGAGTTAATCAATTATGCACGAAGTATAGGTATGGAACCATTAGTGGAAGTACATGCCTTGATTGAATTAGATGTGGCCATTGAATGCGGTGCTAAGGTAATTGGTGTGAATAATCGTAATTTACATACCTTTCAATTAGATTTGGGAACGACTGATAAGATTGGTAGTGAATTGAGTAAACGTGGATTGACATTCCATCATGATAACTGTTCAAATGGTGACGGATCTGAGAAGAAGCCACAATTGTCACTATGTGCATTATCAGGAATGTCATCGTCACATGATGTTAATAGATATAGATCAGTTGGTGTGGGAATGTGTTTAATTGGTGAATCATTAATGAGATCAAGTGATCCATCACTAGCTATTCAGGGCTTGTGTTTAAATCCTACAGATTATGAGGCATCACAATCTACCGCTGGTGGAGCATATACGGGTGGTACAAAGATTATTAAAGTATGTGGTATTACCAATTGTGAGGATGCATTAGTGGCCTGTCGAAGTGGTGCTAATTTAATTGGTGTCATATTTGCCGAGAAGAGTAAACGAAAGGTGAGTATTGAACAGGCTACTGAGATTGTCAATGCTGTACGAAAGTTTGGTGAACGTAGTGCACGAGTTACAATTGATTCAGTCAAGGAGAATAGCAGCTCAGTTGTATCAACATTGGTTGCAAAGTCACATGCATTGGAAAGAGCATCCATTCGTCCATTGGTAGTGGGTGTATTTCAGAATCATCCACTTGATGTTGTCAAGGATACTGTTGAGAAGTGTGGTTTAGACTTGGTTCAGTTACATGGCAGTGAGGGTATGGAGGCTGCCAATAGTAGCAACTTTGGAGGAGTTCCTGCCTTACGAGTTGTGGATATCGAATTGGGCAATGATGGATCATCTTCATCGGACAAGTCTGATGTTGCCGCCAACATTATCAAGCAAGTGACTTCTGACCCCATTGCTATTCTGTTAGATACCTCCATCAAGGGTGACAAACATGGCGGAGGAGGCACAGGCAAGACATTTGATTGGACAATAGCTGAATCTATACAGAGTATGGGTCTGCCAGTTATCATTGCTGGTGGGCTTACACCCACAAATATTGGTGAGGCCGTGGGTAATGTTAGACCCTGGGGTGTCGATGTTGCAGGCGGAGTTGAGGCTAGTCCAGGAGTGAAGGATCACAACAAAGTGGAAATGTTTGTTGGTGGAGCCAAGAAGGCGGCTGTCGAGGCTAGCAAGGGATTCTAAAAAGGAGGAAGAAGAATACTTGATAGTGTAAACAAACTTATGTTTCATTATCTTAAACAAGCCATCGTGCTTCTAAAGCATGCTTTACTTGCTTTTCGACTACCCATAATTCAATCATCATGAGACTATCTCAATCAAATCATCCTTGAGATGAGGCATTCAAAGCCTCAACCCAACATTTAGTATTCACTCTCCTCACCACTTGAGGCACTGGACACACTCTCCTCATCTGAAGATCTCTGCTTTTTCTTGGGAGATTGTGAGAAGTTGTTTTCATTCTCTTCTTGAAGAGCCTTCTGAAGGGCAGATTTACGCTTACGAGAGGCACTAGACTTCCTCTTTAACCCAGCAAAACCCTTGCTCTTTGACTCCTTCTTCTGAGGACTGACATCGCTCTCACTGTCCACCAACACTTCTGCTTCCTCGTCTCGGCTTGACTTGGAGGCCTTCTTCTTGCTCTTCTTGGAAGAGATAGAGAGCTTGGGAGAGATACCCATGCTAATAGAAGCAGCCTTGACCTTTGACGACTTGGCTTTGGGAGCTGAAGCACTACCACTACTTTTACGAGCCTTGTCACTACTCTTACGCTTGACCACTGGCTTATCAGCCTTGGATGATTTCTTTGACTTGGATGCAGGCTTGACTTTGGATTCCGTCTTCTTCTTTTGCTTGGAAACAGCCTTCTTTTTCTTGACAGGCATGCTATCCTCTTCATCAGAATCTTCATCAGTATTAGACAACTCGGTCTTGACTTTTGGAGCGACCTCCTTCTTTTGTTTGGAAGCATCCTTCTTTTTGGGTGCGACGCTCTCATCATCACTCTCAACGGATTCCTCATCAAGACTCTTACGCTTTGATGACTTCTTCTCTTCCTTCTTGACAGGTTCCTTCTTGGATGCAACAGGCTTGGAACCTCTCAAAAAGGCTTCCTCATCACTATCGAGCTCTTCATCCTCTGACTCTGACATCTCCTTGCTCTTACGCTTGGAAGATTTGTCATCCTTCTTAGAGGGAGCCTTCTTGGACACAGGCTTGGAAGCTACGAAATCATCCTCATCATCTTCTTCTTCAGACGAACTCACGACAGACTCTTCTTCACTTTGATCACTATCCCATTCGTCAGCTTTCTTTTTGCCCTTCTTGGTTCTCTTTCTCACGGCAAGTGCCTTACTCTTTTTGTCCTTCTTGGCCTCAAGACCCATCATCTTATCACGCTCATCAAGTAGCTCCTCGATTGCATCCAAATCGTTTTTCCAGATTGTCTTGTGTGACGTTGCCTTTAGCTTATCCACCTCATCAGACTTGCCGGCCTTTTGACGACGTAGCTCCTCAGCCTTTTCAAACGTGAGGCTCCAAATCTTCATGCCTATCGATGGAAGATAAGTTATAAGATAAATAGTGAGATAAGATGATACATGAATGAAGAGGTACACATCATGTTAGCTACAAAAGGAACTTACCTAAAAGATACTCATAGCCCTTGGCAAGCTCGGTGCTCGGTGTATCCACCTCCTCCTCCTCCTCCTCCTCCTCCATGACATTATCACCGTCTTCATCGATCTCTTCTTCTTCTGCAGCGGCTTCCTCCTCCTCTTTGGGAGTTTTGGGAAACAAATCATAGCCCTTCTCATTGAGCTCGGCAAGCAACTCGACTCTCTTTCTGTCTGAAACAACGAGCTCCTTTGCACACACCTCCTCAACAAATCGTGCCTTATTCTCAAGCATGCTTAGATCTCTCTGCATCTTATCAAGGAGAATATCCTTACGGGCCCTGTAGAATACCTGACGCTCATCGAAGAACTCTTTGAGAATATCAAGACTTGTATCAAACTGTCTGATCTTGCCTTCTTTATCAAAGGCTGTCATATTCTTGGTTGAGACAGAAGTCGTCAGTTTGAATGCTTTGAGCAGACCGCCTGCCTTGGTATTCTCAAACGAATCGATGCTCTCCTTAGTAGCCGTGATGGTAAATGAGACTGTGGTATCGGTATGATTCTCCTTGAAATCTAGAATCTCAGCCGCCTTTGGCTTGGTATCAACCTCGTCATCATCGTCATCTTCATCACTACCCTTCTTCTTTGACTTGGATCTCTTCTTTTTGTCCTCGGCCTTATCAGATGAGGCTATCATCTTCTCGAGGACTGTCTCCTTGTAATTCTGTGTCCATTTGCCGATAGGCAGCTCTGTGATAAGAAGAGTAGTGTTGCTAATACGTTTAATATCTTTCCCTTGATAGTGTAACTACCCTCCTTCCTACCAGTTTCAGGGATGATTTCTCCAGTCCAACCAGAGGCTGAGAAGGATGGATGCATCTCCTCCGGCTCTTCCTTATCAATGAGTCTTCTAATATTGGCAATAATCTCACGAGGGTCATGGCTCTGGATAGTAGAGCTCCACCCAGTTCCAATACCATTTGAACCATTCACAAGGATCATGGGAATGACTGGCATGTAGTAGTCAGGCTCAATGGACATCCCATCATCATTCAGGTAGTTCAATAGAGCGTCATCATCAGGGTGAAAGATAGCTCGAGCAATCTTCTCCAAACGAGTAAAGATGTAACGCGCTGGAAGATGCGCGTTTAGCGGTTTTTGAAGATGAAGAGAGACGATAGTAACTCAAGTTAGTGCATATGGTTTGCAAAGACAATTAAATGAAAATACATAAAGGCCAAATAAAGCACTCGAATCTCAAATACTTCATATTGAACACATGAATTCATAAGATAAAACAATACTAACGCGGACTTTCCCGAAGCATGATCTTTGCCTCCCAAACGACGTGTACCAAACTGCCCAGAGGGGTATAGAAGATTGATATTGTTCGAGCCGCAAAAGGTCTGTGCCATACCAACAATTGTACCATGCAGTGACATCTCACCATGATGATATGCCGAGTGCTCTCCAATGTATCCAGCAAGTTGGGCAACTTTAATCTCATTCTTGAGCTTCTTCTTAAAGCAGGCAAACAATACCTTACGCTGGGATGGTTTGAATCCATCAAGCAAATGAGGGATGGACCGTGCATTATCGGCTTGAGAAAAGAGAATTAGTTCTCGATTGATGAAATCACTACAATTCATACCATTTTTCTGAGCTTCACTATAGTTCAGGTAAGTGCCCTTGAAGATGCGCGTTTCATAGTTTATGAAGACGAAGAGAGATGATAATAACTCCTGTTAGTACACGATGTTTACAAAGGAACTCAAATAAGGGCAAACTAAGTTCAAATGAAGTAGCCAAATCATCGAGACTTCATATTGAACACATGCATTCACATGTTTAAACAAGACAAACGCGGACTTTCCTTCTCAACATTGGCTAGCCACTTCTTCCGATCCTCAGCTCTAGTCTTGTCAAAGGCCAATTCAATTAGCCCTGCTCCGCTGCTGAGGATATCATCCTCCTTCTCATCGTCATCATCGTCATTGAGTTCGTCTCGAGTAACATGGTCAGTACTTAGCTCGTTGAAATGAATCTCGTGAGTATCAAGGTTTGAGAAGTATTCCTTGGCTTCGCTACTGGTGGAGGTTCCCAAGCCCTTATAGTACTTCACCTTCCATCCCTTGGCATCGTTATCGGTAGATTTCTTCCATTCCTCATACTCTGGCAAAGTGAAGAAGGTCTCACTCTTCTTGCCCTTGGTACACTTGACAATGGGTGTGATGAACTGCTGAAGGAAACCAGGAACATCCAATAGAGACGGCCAAAAGTGATGAATGAGATTGATGACTAACCCCTTGATATGAGATCCATCGTGATCTTGGTCCGCCATAATCATCAAGTGCCCGTAACGGAGGGTCTTGATGTTGTCTTCAGTATAGACTTGCTTGAATTTGAGACCCATAATCTCAACCAAGTTCATAATCTCTTCATTCTTCATAATCTGAGCGTGGGTAGAAGTCCGTACATTCAAGGGCTTACCCTTGAGAGGGAAGACACCATAATAGTCACGACCAACTACAGAGAGACCACTAACGGCCAACGACTTGGCAGAGTCACCTTCCGTAATGATTAGTGTACAGTCCTTTGACTTGGATGTACCAGCGTTGTTGGCATCGTCCAACTTGCTAATACCCTTGACTTTAGACTTCTTTGTACCTCCTTTACGCTGGAGTGCCCTTCCCTCTTGAAACTTGGCAAATTGCATGATAGATTCCACGATACCACACTTCTCAACCTTCTTCATGAAGTCATCGGTGAGCTTTACCTCACTCTTGAAAGTAGCAGGTTTTGTAGCTAGATTCTCTTTAGTTTGACTATCAAACGTTGGATTCTCTACAAGACAGTTGACAAACACTGACAGATGATTCTTCACTTGAGCCGGCTTGACATCCTTCCCGCCCTTGTTCTTCTTGTTAACTGCAGCCTGGAGTCGAGTACTAATCAACTTGGTAACGTAATCGACATGTCCACCACCCTTGGTGGTTGAAATGGCATTGACGAATGAGATTTGTTGGAATCCTCCCCCGTCTAGCACACTCCCTACACCAACCTCCCACCTGTCGTTGATCTTCTCATACACCTCGGGTGGGGAGATGTCATCAAACAACGCCAAGTAGGACTTGAAGTCCTTCACACCCAGCTTCTCACCATTCAAATACACTTTGAGCTTCTTCCCTGGCTGGTTAGACATTGCCGCAGCAATCTGGTATTGTAAAAGGTGAAGAATTATGGGTTAGCAAAGGAGAAGATGGGTTATGATAATACCATTTGGTAAAGTGCACGTGTTCATGCAAACTAAACAAACTACTCACATCATAGGCACGTTTGGATAAAAGACCAGCAGCATCATCATTTAGATGAGACATGTTGAATCTCTCAAAGTCAGGCTTGAACGTAATCTTTACGTAATCCCCCTTCTTCGCCTCCGATGAGGTGAGCTCTTCAACATCCGGCTCTTCCTCGTCGGACATATTATTACGCCATACTTGTGTGAATTTCAATCCCTCTGATGTATCAGCACATTCAACTGTAAACTTCTTGCTAAAGATATTAGCCAGCTTGGCACCATATCCATTACGTCCACCAGTCGTCTTCTTCTCATCATCATCAAAGTTACTCCCCTGATATGTATTAAGTTGGATAGGGATATAGAAGAAGAAAATGATGAGAAACAAGTCACATATGTTAACAATGGACAATGAATTTATCTACCCAATCTCCAATATATGATCCCTCGAACATTCTAAGCCCCATTGGACGCACCTACCCCCCGAACATTCCACACCCTCTCCCAAAATAAATGCATCCCCTCTACTCCCCTCTCCCCATCCCAAACATAAAATAATATACAATATAATACACTACTCACCGTTAACAACTGACCAAAGATCAATGAAGGGACATAACATTCATGTTCCTTATGCATAACAACGGGAATACCCTTCCCATTATTTAATACACTAATAACACCCCGCTTAACATCAACATTTACTTCCAACTTATCCATATTTGGATCACGTTGTTTATTATCAGCGGCATTTACTAATATTTCATCGTATATTTTGTAAAATCCTGGTGTATATGTAATTTCCTTTTGGTGGATACGATTTGTTTTAGAGTTTAGTATGAACATTGGTTGAGTTGAGGATTGTGTTGATCCGATGTAAGTATCAGGACGGAGGAGAATATGTTCGAGTTGGGTCTGTTTATTATTATATGAGATGAGAAATGATGGTATATGAATAATTATTAGTTGGTAATGAATTAATATATATATATAAAACAGACAATATATTACACGAATACACACCTTCTTTTGGTACTTCTCCTCGACCGTTTTCTCCTTCGATTTTGATCCGGTGCTCGATCGTTTCTTTTTAGTGGCAGCGGCGGCGGTGGCCTTGCCACTACCACTACTACTGCGTCCCTTCTTGGAAGCATTACTAGGACGTGAATTCTCTTCTTTCATTTCTTCTTCATACTCTTCTTCACTCTCTGAAGATGAGTCGTTATATTCCTCCTCCTGCTCATCGTTACTACAAACTGATTCCTCATTTTCAGACTCGGCAGTGCCGTGGTCGTCAGCAAAGGATAATTCATCACTGCCGGGTGAAAGATAACTAGCCATGATGGATGATTGTATAAATGTTGGTGGTAAGAGAAGAAAGAAGGGGTATTAATAGTGCTTTGATACAATCAACAACAACTACCAAGGTCAAAACTGAAACTATCAACTTTCACCATTTTTGGCGATGATTCAAGTCGTGGCCGGTAAATCAACCATCATCTTATCTTCTTGATCGGCGGCGGCAGCACGCTCTTTAATACCCTTGCATAGCGATATCCCTGCATAGTGAGTAGCAATGGATAGTACTGTTAATATGCAATCCGGTTGCAAAAGGAAGGCATCATCTGATTTGCAATGTAGTACATATCCCAAGCGCAACTTACACAAGTTGTACTGTCAATCCATCACCTATCAATGTTCTATTGGATCTCTTCCTCCTCCATCAACAGATATAAGTAATAGTACATCAACAAAGCCATGTGTTCCTTGTGCATACAAGATATGTAATTTTGATATAGCATTGGATACAGAATTTACTAAGATCACACCTAATCAGAGGCCGGAGCAATGTCCTAGATCTTCAGTGCAATATGATACGACAAACATGAACAACAACAACAACAATGATACAATGGGATATAAACGGGGTATGAATGTACTAACAGTAGGTGATGGAGATTTCACATTCTCATTAGCAGTTGCACGTCTTGTACTTGGAAATAATAGCTCAAAGAAGCAAAAGAAGAAGAAGAAGCAAAAGGGTATGGTTATTGCAACAAGTTATGAAGATTATTCAACATTGTGCAAGGTATATCCCGATTTTGATAATACTCTTGAATCATTAAAGTCTAGTGGCGGAAGAGGAGAAGAAAAGAATGTTATTATTGGGTATAATGTTGATGCAACTAGATTAAATGATACTTTACCCAAACACACATCGTCAAACAAAGTTAAATTTCACAGAATATGTTGGAACTTTCCATGCACAGCAATTATTTCAGGACAAGATGGACAGAATGATGCAATGGAAGAGAATAAGGAATTAGTACGAAAGTTCGTTGCTAATGCATTGCCTTATCTGCACGATGAAGGTGAGATACACATGTGCCACAAGACCAAACCACCGTACAATCACTGGGGATTAGAGAAGGTAGCATTAGAAGGTATTGCAGCGAATATTGGCAGTGATGACGAGAGACATTTTGAATACAAGGGAAGGGTTGTACTTGACAAATGTACACTGCCACCATATACTCCTCGTAAGGCGTTAGATAAAAAGAGTTTTCCTTGTCATGATGCTTGTTTCTATGTGTTTGGATGGAGACGAAATGAAGATGATGCAGTCAATCAGTCAAATGCAACAATACCAAATATTGACAATGAACAACTAGATAGACCAAACCTTTCATCAATCATCAAAGTAACCGAGAAAGTTGTCGAGACGATTAGATCAACTCACTTGAGCTTTAAAAGAAGTGGGAAGGGCAAGTCAAGCAGTAAATGGAATGGAAATTATAGCAACAAGCGCCGCCGCAAATAGCTGATAAATTAAGTTAGCTATGTCAATTCAAAAGTGTAAGAGTTAGTCTCAATTTCTCATTCAATGTATGTGGTATCCAAAGAAATAAACATTGATGATATCTATCCGGGCAAAGGATACCAATAATTCTGAAAGAAAATTGTAGTGCTAGGCTCATGCTCTGTCCACATTGATCATACCTCTAGCTACTTGCAACTGCTCTTATTGATCTCTCTAATTGGTGTTACATATATTGTACTGATCTGAATATAGAGGAGTTGTATGAGGTATCATCTCTGAGATATAAAACTCTGCCGACACATACTAGGTAATATCACTATTTATATGCACAAAAAAATGACATCCGAAAAAGTCAAATCAAACATTACATCAGAAGAGAGTTTACTCGGTAACAAGGCATTCAATGTATTCAACAATTATACACTGTCCGAAGTTGCAAATGAAAATAAATCATTAGAGAAAGAGAATGTACTATTACAACCACATCGTAATCGTCTTAATAGTATTGAGATACGAAGTAATGATGGTCAAACTATATTATATTCTTTCCCTGGATTAGATAATGCTATTATGAAGAGAGAGCCAGAGGGGTCTATTGGTGTGGTTATTACAGAGTGTGATGGAACTAGCATACCACTTGCAACGTTGAGAAGAGTTGGATCAGTAGATCAGAGAATTAACACCGTATATTTATCAAATCAACTTTTCGGGGAAATGGTTGAAGCTCGACTTCACGTGGAGGATGGCTGCATAAAGCTGCAACTATCCTCAAGTAATTGTCAACTAATTGGAAAGATTGGTGAGCTCAGTATTGAAGACATTCGGCAGCTACAAAGTAACGAAATATCAGATCAACAGATTAGACGCTACTTGATGGGAGAAGATAATATATTGAGCAGCAGTCCTAATGCTACTTTTACTCCAGTTGGATGGTGGACGATGTGTGAAAATAAAAATCATGGGGTCATCAAGAGTGCTTGTCTTCTTCAGATGTCAACAATCAATCCGATGGAAGATTCAATTCGAAATAAAGAAGAAGTTATAAGCGGTATGAAAGATCAACTAAAAAAAATGCAGAGAAACGAAGCGAAGATATTAGCAATGCAGGAACAAAGCCAAGTAATGTTGGTATTAGCCACGGGTGAGAAACGTAAGAAAGTTAAACAAACAATTGATGAATTGGAAGAATCATTAACGTCAGTTATATCAATGAGAAAAAGACATGAAAAAGCGCTCCGGAAACTTGTTGCTCAAAACAAAATTGACTGTGAACAATACATTCGACCATCACAGTATGTACAATACAATGATATCCCGTCTAAAGCTGATACTCTTCGAGATTTATGCTTCTCTGTTTTGAATAGATCAAGTGATTTGGAGATACTCAGAAATAACCGCAAGATCAAGAGAGAGAATATAAATATGAAAGACATACATATTCACAGTACCACGGTTCAGATTTACCATGAAGGGGGAACATTCAATATGTCACCCAATACAGGGCATCGATCTGATGAGGCAAATGGAATAGAAATGTGGCGGTTACCCGTTCACAATCGTTCTATTGATGCAAATGAAGTGCATACACTAAAAGTTAGCCTTGCCGGCATAACTTGTGAAAAGAACCGAGGAAGAGTGTTTCTCAATCCAAATGAACCATGCGCTGTACAATTGGAGATCAAATTCAACTTTGGTGGTCGACTACAAGGGTGAGAAGAGTTATACTATTACTGTTGCCTCTTTATTTCTTGATGATCTAACATATATTTGTACAGGCATTTCCTGTTTGAAAGTAAGGCTTCGCTCGAGGAAACTATCTCATCTCAGCTGTTATCATATAATAACCTCATCTATGATATTGGCGGTGGCAGATCAAGCTCTTTTCGATTCCCTCATGACTGCACTTTTGTATTGACTTCATTAGAATTCAAGCTATCTTCTATTCGGAACATACCAGGAATGTCTTTGATCGGCGATGAGTCCGATTTGGTGGGTGAGGAAGAAGAGAAGAGAGATGATTAATGATGTCGGTGTATTTGCTCATTAGGTTATCAATTAGAGAACAGTACTTCCGATAATTACAACATCAAACTAATAAGTGACTTTTCAACACAATTCACCCAACCAATAACGTCTTCCAAATAATAACAACTTGCCTCTCATGCCGACTTATTCAGATTCGTCATCCTTCTTGGCACCTTTTGCCAACACACCAACCTCGTCGACAATCTTCAAGTTCTCCCAAAGCTTTGGACGTTCGATAACTTGTAACTTCTTAGCCTCTTTCTTCCACAACGATCCATCGGCTAAATGTCTTCGCTTGTGGTGAGGCTTGCGAACATGTTGACCTGCAACTTGGTCAGAGATCTGTTTTAGTAACAAGTAAAGGGGAGTACAAGATGAGAAACATGACGACAAAGGAAATATGCAACTTTTGCAAGGAGACAATAGCCATACTTACTGCAAAGAGAGATAATGCCAATACAACGAGCTTCATGATGTGAGATGATAATTTAGGTTGCAAAGAGTGAGTTAAGAAATTTATGAGCACCCAAACGAGAGCGTGCGAAGAGATGCACATCACATCAGATGCAACTGCCACCCATTCAAATGAGATGCAACAGTCAAATATGGTATAGTTTCAAAGGCGAGGCTCAGTGGGAAGTCGAGACCGTGAAGTGTATACCGTTATTTTCACTTAGTCCCACTTGCATAGAAGCTTATGGTATCACAATTGCAACACCTAGGGACCGACTTGAGGTAGACCATTAACAAGAGAGAGTCTAACTCGAGTTGCAATACAATAATGGGATTATTAAGCTTATTACAAAAGCTAAAAAGAAATGATGACGAGACTGAGGCAAGGATACTTGTCCTCGGATTAGACAATAGCGGTAAAACAACAATACTGAAGAGACTCGGAAACGAAGCAATAACAGAAGTTACGCCGACACAGGGTTTCAATGTCAAATCGTTAGTTCAGAATAGGTTCAAGCTAAACGTATGGGATATCGGTAAGTTTTATCACACCCTGTGCATATTATAAGACATCATATGCTCAATATTTCCCACTACTATTTCAACACATTAGGCGGACAGAAGACGATAAGACCGTATTGGAGAAACTACTTTGATAGGACAGATGTTTTAATATATGTCGTTGATAGTTCTGATAGCAAGCGGCTAGGAGAAACGGCTACCGAGCTATCAGATTTGTTACAAGAGACCAAGCTCAAAGGAGTTCCCTTACTCGTCTTTGCCAACAAACAAGATCTCCTGAATGCCAAAGAAGGAAAGGAGATTGTTCGTGAGCTGAAGCTCAAGAGTATACGAGATAGAAAATGGACATGCCTCGAATGCTCGTCAAAGCATGGCGAGGGTGTGGAGGATGGTTTGAACTGGGTCATGGACCACATGCCAAAGAAAGGTTGAGAGAGCAGTCTTCTCTATAGTAGATGCGACGATTAGATGCTTGGCCACATGAGAAAGATTGAGGGTATAGTTCCATACATCAGAATCCGATGCTTTGTGCTATTTGAGCTAGACGATAAACAGCAGCACACACAGTATTCTTAGTTTCAAAACTGTCTCTATGTTTTAAAGTAATGATGTATAATAGTCCACATTGAGTTAATGAGACGATGATTCCGTGTTCAAAGCCGCTATATAGGCAGCTTGTAGATCATCACTCCATGTAAAGTTGGAGTCTGGTACTTCTCCGTTGTTGCAATATCTTCCTCTTCGGAAGCACCACACCCTATTGTCATTAAATTGACGTCCTCCAGAAGGATCGCATGGTACTACAAATCGTCGTCCAGTCTTATGATCAGTCAGGAGGAATGTTCTCACTGCCGATCCATCACCTGAAGTCGCTGAAGCTGCATCATCGGATATATCCATGGTATCTTCTTTAACTGATGTTGTCATGGGTAGAGCAGGTGCCGGTTGTGGATCACTTGGTACATGCAAGTTCATTCCACAAATTCCTGGCAAGAACTTTCTCGCTAAAGATAAACCAATACCTCCACCATCATCACTAAGATCATCTGGAGAGGAGTCACTTGATACACTTGCCTGTCCATGCAAATTCTTACCACCTTCGACTCGGATTCGTGCATCATAGGCCAAGTTTCTAGTCACATCATCTATGTCTGGATGACTGCTCTGCTCAAATGAGCCCAAAGCAGTAATGAGCTTGTCATCCATAGCGGGGCCAAATGGCATAGCAGCACAATTAGGCTCAGGAATCAAATGACCAATGAGACTGCTCAATGCACGGATAGCAAGTATGACACTACGTGAATCATCCTTACCACCACCGACAATCGCTCCTGGCGTACCTCCATCGACACAAAAGCTTTCGACAACCTTGAGTAAACTTTCAAAGACTTGATTAGTTGCAATCCTCTCCTTCATAAAGTCTGGACCAGCTGCCAAAGATGCAATGCAACCCACAGATGATCGTAGTGTGAACACTCCATACTTGTATCCACTGCCTCCGCGACCGGACAATGTATTGTGTAGCAAACCAACAATCTTGGGGATTACATTCTCTGTCTGTCTCAACAAGTTATATGTCTTGTCACCTGTATCATATTGACAAACAAATGTAACAGCCATGGCTGCCTTGAGACTCTGGTAATGATCAAGAGATAATAGCGGAGCTAGCAAATCAACGATACCCTCTTGCAACAAAGCTGGTACGACATCATCGCACTGTGCCATATTCATTAAGAAGCCTACACACCAACTAGCCGTCTGTCCTCTCCACTGTGTTGGATCAGGTCCAGCCTCCTGCAGTACATTCATCAATGGTTCTAGACTGCCAGCCTTTAATAGCGGCACGGCATTCTCTGGACTTTCCGCAAGAAGTGTTAATGCAGCAACACACTTGAACCTTGCCTCTGTTTTGGTATCTTCCTTGGCGACACTAACCAAGGCGGGGAGTATATCACCTCGTTGTACCACGGGAACTTGATTCTTCATTTCGGCAGCAAAACTCCACAATATGGAACATGCCTTGGTCCGTGCCTCGGCCTTGTCAGTCTTGATCACAGTCAATATACTCTCCACAAATCCTGGATAGTTGAACATTGGGATCTTGTTATCATAACCAATAGCCAAGTTAGACAATGCCGAGCATGCCTTAACACGTGCTTCAAAGTTGGGATCCTTGGGATTTGGTGGATCAGACGTGGCGGCGGCATTGGCCTTGGGTGCCGTACGGGTAATGACAGCCATGAGTGCATCCATAACTCCGGGAGTACGGAAGACACGATTCTTGTTCGCCTTGGAGATACTGAGATTCATGAGTGCCAAACAAGCATGTGTCGTACAGGTGGTGGCGCCCGTCTTGGGATGACAAGTAGCCTCGGCGACATACCCAAGAGTTTCAACTAATCCAGGAGTAGCAAGAAGTGCTGCATCATTCGCATCGGCATTACTCAAATTCTTAATACAAGTCGTTGCCTTGAGACTTGCCTCATCTGCCAAAGTATTTGAGGCTCTTGAACTTGATAATGAACTTCGTGGCTGTGTAGAAAAGTGTCTACCCAACATGACATCTCTCATACCTTCTAATATCTCCTTTACAGAAGTGATTTCAATCTTGTTGGACTTGCCACATGATAGATTCATAATGGCAATACAGGCATGTAATCTTGCCTTATCGGATGCCACGCCCATGGTATTGTCCATCATTAGTCGAGGACCGGGAGTACCATTATCTTGAAAGGTCGGAGGTGGTACGGCCACAACCACGGGATCACTCGAAGCAAGTGCACTACCAAACAACCCTCCCGATTGTTGAGTAGGAACATGTTGAACAAATGGACCACCACGAGCAACCAATGCCAACATTTGCAACAATCCTGGAGAGTTCATTAAATATCCATCATTTTCCTCAGCGGCTGTTAAACTTCGGACAGTTTCAACGGCATACTCCCGTCCCAACCATGTTGAACTTGTATACTTTTGGATATAATCAAAGTTACCCGGTGCACTTTGATAGGCACCAATTTCAAGTGCGGTACACTGGACAAACTCAAGGATACGTGTATTACTTGCCACGGCAACACGTCGATTCGGCATCTTGGCATAATCTGCCAACATTCTACTACCCAATGTCTTGAGGTATGGATTCGTCAAGGCAGCTAGGACATCGACGATGCATCCCTTCTCGGCGTAGTATGTCAAATCGGATATAGTCGTTTCGCTACCAAAGGAGAGAGGGGGAGGTGTGACGTGTAGTTGAACTGACCCATCATTCGATGCTACACTAACATCAGATATTTGATGACGGTACTGTGGACGATTGGGCGATAGTTCGAATGCTTCGGTACGTGAAAGTAATCCCCGTGGACCTTGGGCAGCTGCTGAGGGATTGCTTGAAGTGGCTGAAGTGGCACCCCCGACAGTACTTGGAACACCAACATTGTTGCCACTAGCGACATCATTACTTGAGGTACTATTACCACGTGAAAATATCGATGAACGTGGTCTTAATGTTACCGCAGGTAAGGACGCACTGCCAACAGCGGCAGCAGCAGAATCCTCTTGAATAACATGAGAACCCACCAAACCTGATGAGCCTTGGGGAGAAGAAGAACTTGCATTATCTTCATCATCATCATCCATGGTAGTATCAGCGGTAGTATCCATACCCTTATCTTCCAAGATTGGTGAATATTTATCACCACCCAAATTATCATCATCATCATCTTCATCAAGAGCAGAAGAAGATTGATCAAGTAATGATGGTGAATATGGTAACTTGGGCGAACCCATTAATCCACTCCCCTGATCATCATTATCAGCACTTGAGGGACTTAACTTGGAATCAACATCACTAGGACTTGAACTAGTAGCCGTGGCACTTGCTGGACTAGTAGTAGCAGTAGTACCGGGCGAGAATGCCGCAGAGGCATGTATACTGGCAAATGTTCCCTCACTATCAGTAGGTGATGATCCTCCTGATTGTTCATTATCACTTGGTGGGATAGTTTCAAGTGGTGAATTAAGAGTAGCAGCAGCAGTAGTAGTAGCATGACCTTGATAAGTCATATCAACACTACCCTCACTTGTACCACGCATTGAGGCTGTTAATGAACTGGTAGTTGATATTGATCTACTTGCATTGGTAACCACCGCCGGTGGTGAGGAAGAAACACCTCCACCTTGAAGTTGTTGATGATGATCAACAACTAAATCTTCCAATGTTGGTGCCAATGGTGCAACATGACCCTCTGACACACTTGTGGGTCTATTATTATTACTTCCACCAGCAGTAGTAGATGGGAACCCACCAAAACTAGAAGCACGTGATGCCGCCGCCGCCGTGGAGGGTACAGGCCGGCCGGGAATTGCAGTACGTCGAGGTGCCTGAAGTGGAAGAGCCATACCGTCTTGACGTGCTTGTAACATTAATTGTTGATATGTCGATGGAGTAGCATCTCCCCCGCCACCAAGCGTTGCCTGAGATTGAAAGGCAGTAGAAGGTGAGGAAGCTTGGGCAATTGATGATGGGGAATGATTTCCACCTCCTGTTGAATTTAAACTAATTGGAGCACCACCCGACTGAGGTGACTCTCCCCCACCACCAGTAGTTATACCCTCCATTGCCATTTGTTGAAATGGTCTTGTAACACCCACAGAATTAGTATCATTCGCAGTTTGAGTTTGAGTTTGATTTTGTTGATTTTGTTCCTCCTGTCCGGCAACAAAAACATCCCACGCATGTTGTGCCGCTTGTGCCATTGTAACTGTTATAGTTGTACCCATATTTGTAGCTGTAGTATTATTATTATCTTGCATTAACACATCATTACTGTTAGAAACTGAAGAATGTGAATGTTGAATGGATGGATTATGACCCATTGATAATGGATCATTTTCTATTGAGTCTGCTGCTGCTGTGGTTGTGTTGTTGTTGGTAGTAGTTGTAACGTTATTGTTAGTTTGTGTACCAACAGTAGCACCACCACCCTGAGCAGTATTTAATTCTTCATCTGCCATTGCTGCCAGGGTTTGTAGCGCTTGTGCCGGCTGTTGATTGACATTCACATTATTGTTGGTATCTAAATTAATTTCATTCACATCATGTGTAGTATTAGCGGCTCCGCCTCCTCCCATGCCAATACCGACACCTATACCACCCATACCACCCATCGGACCTAATCCACCACCCATGGATTCATAATCAATTTGTAGGTGTTCATCTGGGTAAGTGTCGTTCGCTATTCTTGGTGCCATGATTTTTCTCTATTGATGACTGGTATTTTGATATCGATGGAGATAATTGTTTGATATCGATATTTTGATAATATTGCACCACACTAAACGAAGACAAAGAATATAATGATATAGATAATAAATATCTATACTCCACGAACTCCTCTAAACCGTACTGATATCAATGTAGACGTCGACAAGTTATGTGAGGGTATAGTAGTAGCATAAAAATTGAAGGCCTCGAGAGAGGTAGTGTTAGGTATGTGAGTAGGCTGTGGTAGGCGGCAAATATTTAAAACCAATGCAAAACAAACTAACGTTCAACAATATTTCAATATCGGAGCCTTTATCACAAATTTGTTCGACAAATTCGTTTAGTGGCACAGCCTTGCCATTAAATATTTGTCTTTCAACTTTCAACTCACAACTTGCAACATTTTTATTTTTTTCCCGCCCGTATTCGAAGTAGTAATAAAGAGGTATCAAGCCCACAGAGGTACGTATTTGTACTTCAGCTGATATTAGGAGTTGTGAGAGATGATACAGTATATTGATATGTATTGTCTGTGATATCACAACCTCGTAACGGGTAGAATATATACCTTAGAATAATCGGGGACTTGTTCTCGAGGATGAGTGTAGATATACTCAAATGATGCTAAGGATACCCTTAATGATGCACGGAGATTACTTATCTGTGAGGCTTGTTGGTGGACGACTTACAAATATGTTGTGGTTGTTAAGTTCTCACAGTGTGGCGAGAGACAGGTACTTATTATCATGACACCATTACATATAAACGTAAGATATGCCGAAGGTACGCTCAGATGAGATACACAGCATAAGACATAAGCATCAACACGAGGAGAGTATACATATCAGGATCTTAAACAGAAGACTCAGGATCGATTTCTTATTGGACTATACAATATCTATAAGTTACCTATTCTATCCTGCTTAACGGCGTCCGTTACCACCGTCCTCAATCTGCTGTCTAGCCTCAGTTCCTGACATGGACCAGTCATACTTGGTCTTAGCCATATCATGACCACGGTTTGGCAAGTTCATCCATGAACCATTCTCATCAGAACCACGCTTCATGTAGAAATCAGTGTAATCCTGGAACTTGAATGCCTTCTTAACATTTCTTTCGTAGTTGGCAGCCTTCTTCTTATCAGCATCGGAACGGATCTTCTCGTATTGTGCCTTGGTAAGACCGGATGGTACGTAACTCCTATCAGATAACGTTCCTGTCTTGATATTCTTGTTCTTACGTCCTCCGTACTCGTTGGACTTAGAAACAGGTGCCCATAAATCCCTGAGTAATTAGTAAGTATGGTATGAACATAAGATGTGAGTATCATATTTAAGAAACACAAGATGCGCATAAGATGTGCACAAATAAAAGTACAAAAGATATACACTACTTACATGTTGGATAGGGTTGAGAAAGCAGACTTTCCAGTATTCTTTACTGGTGTTAGCTTGGCATTCTTCTTAGCAGGAGCTGGTGCAGCTTCGGCCTTAGCGGCAAACAAGTTGAATGATCGCTCTGGTGCAGCCTTCTTAACAGGTGTCTTCTTAGCAGCGGGGATCTTAGCGGATGTCTTCTTACTGTTGATTAAAGTATCGAAGAATGATGCCTTTTCCTCAACAACTGGTTCAGGCTCTGGCTTCTTGATGATGTTATCAAGGAATGAAACCTTAAGCTCAGTGGAAGTGGCGACAGAGGCACGCTGTTGAGGAGCAAATGCCGATGTTGAAACAGCCATGGAGGCGGCGATAAGGAGAGCGGAGACCTTCATTGTATTAAGTATAGATGTTGTGGTGAGTAGGAGGTGTGATAATGTGAATTATGAGCATTGTAATGGACTTGTGCTATTGCTGACTCACTCATTTGTAGGCCTCATTCTGAGGCAGCAATGCTGAGTCAACGACGATGGGAGAAAATCTTTTTGGGTTGCAGTTGTTGCAATAGATATTTGATGTCTTTGTCAACCATCACATCAATCAACCATTAAACGATAGGACTATCTATCGTCGTTACTACTCATACTACTAATATTATGGTCTTCTGCCGTCGCCGCCGCCACTCTATGATCGTCGGATCCATCATGATGGGTCGATAGGATGATGATGTCATTTTTTTGAAAATGATTCATTCATCAGAAGCGGTATCCTCCGAGTAAAAGAACGCCTTGTACTCGTTTACTCGTTTGCATTGTGGGGCGTTCATATTCGTATATAGAATAGTTGCAACTTGGCCACAGCAGTATATCATTCTAATAAAGAATAATCTGGTAGTACTCTTAGGAGGTAGGGAGACCAAACAATGGCCCGAAAGAATAAAAATGAAAGTAAACATGATGTATTTGTAAGATGTATCTCCGATCGATTGAAGAAGCTGGATGTATGTGATAGTGATGACGAATATGTATGCATATCAGAGACAATCGCTTCGGTAGTATCTACAGACGATGGGTTTATTCCAACGGAAGATGATTTGGGGGGTGCTAGTAGTGATCTCTCGGATTACTTTGAAGATATTTCGATAGATGCTTCCAAAATACTCATTTATAGTGCCGCTTATGAAGTATGGGATGAAGACGTTGCTCATATAACCTCATCTGTATTGAATAATAATGACAGTGATAGAAGTGAGTGTAGCAATAGCCAGACTGATATAACTGAGACGGTGGACTTTGATAATGAGAGCGATGATGGTGGAGAAATGATAGGAGAAGGGGAATGTGAGCTTTGTGAAAGAGAAGTGAAACTTACTCGACACCATTTAATACCAAAATCAACTTGGCCTCGAATGAAGAAGAGACTCTGGAATGCAGCACCATTAATTGAATCACTGCATAGCATTTCCTCACAGATTGACAATGCAAAGAGTGATGAAAAGAGAGTAGAGTTGCTAGAGAAGAAGAAGGTATTGAACGAGAAACTAGAAAAGATATTGGGCACCTCTGATCTTGATTATCTCCCTACAACAATGACACATGACAATGTAAGAACACATCTCACACAAGTTTGTTCCTTGTGTCGACAATGCCATAGTGCAATTCATAGAATAGAAAGTGAATGGGAATTGGCAACAGATTACAATACAATGGATAAACTATTAGAGGTTGATGAAATCACGAAGTTTGGTCGATGGGCAAGCAAACAGAAACCAGGAAAGTATGCAATTTAAACTTTAAACGAGAATTCATATATTATACAGAGTGCACAAGGTATGTAAATGCTACTTTACACAAGATATGCAACACAGTCATCAATTCTCTCCTACCAACTAGGATGCGATGGCCTATCATTCCAGGGTGCTAAATGACCACCAAAACTTTCCTCTCTTCCATCCCAACCTTCCATGCGTGCGACAGGCTCAACTACAACTCGAATGGGGTACTCCATTGGCCCCGTGTTAGTTACTGCAATAGTATTTGTTCCCCCTGGCAAGTCGATGATACTAGCAAAGGGCCTACGCTGTCCATCATCATTATATATCTCAGCGAGTTGTTTAATATGTGAACCAGTACCCCACAACTCAACTTTTGCATTCATTGGCAACCCATCTGTCGTGATTGTAACCTGTGCAGCTTCTACAGAGTAATCTAATGGAAAGGTACGTAAAGCTCCTCCTTGTACGGTTTCTCCTCGCGCCATGGATGGAGATGACGGCCTTGTAAATCCAGCAGCTTCAGGAGACATGTATGCTCCTTCACTACCTGCCAATCCACCTCCCATACCACCCATTGGCCCTCCCCCAACACTAGCCACTCCAGCATTAATAGGAAACTCCATACTGCCAACATTTTTAACACTCACTGTATTACTTCTACCCATTTGTGGATTCTGAAGCATGTTATTAATTGGACGCATCCTTCCATCTTCACTGTATGCTCTAATTTTCGTAGGTGAGTTATTCGGGCCATCCCATACCTCGAATTCTACATCTAATGGCCGACCGTCTGATTCCTGGAAGATGCGCGTTATATGGTTTATGAAGATAAAGAGAGGAGAAAGTAACTTCTGTTAGAACATGTGATTTGCAAAGGCAATCAAATCAAGGCAAATCGAGTGCGAACAAGGTGACTATATCAACAAGACATCATATTGAACACAAGAATTCATATGATAAAACAATACTAACGCGGACTTTCCAGGAAAACATGTGATGCATCTCTGCCCATTGGTGCATCATATGTATGCCGTGATCCTCCTTGGATACGCCCTGAAGTATCTGGAGAACTTTCCCACCATGCACGTCTGTGTATGATAAATGAGCAATAGTTCGTTAGTAAATACATAAAGGTATAATAACATATCAATATATACAACAACATACGTTGGCTCCATACTTGGATCTCCAGGCATACCCCGAGCAGGACGCTGTGAAAACCTCCTATCCATATCAAATTGACGTGGATCTTCATTAATAGATTGTCTATTGTATGCCAAGTTCGATTGACGATCTTGTATTTGCCCATTTAAATCAATCTGTGGTGGCTGTTCCCAACTTCGACGAGGCTCCGATCGATGAGGAGGGCCATTTTGCATACGTGGCGAGGGAGCGAATGGATCATCCATTGATCGACGATTGTTTGGTGATCCTCCTCCTCCGCCTCTTATTGGATTGTCATCACTCTGGAAGCCTACAAATCCTGGTGAGTTGCGTTGTTGATATAATGTTGTTGTTGTTGTTGTTGTCGTTGTTGACTTTAGATTATGTGCACTCTTTTGCAATGAAGGTGTGGAGGTAAATGCGCTCACTGAGCTGCTTGACGCACAGCATACGCCACCGATGGCTATTGCATTTCTTATAGTAGGAGTCGAAACCATGATCTATGTTATTGTATTATTAAATTAAATAGTTGCCGCCACCGATTGTACCATTGTTCTTTGCATATTTTCATATTTTGACTGAGAAAATGAACACGTAACCATTTTTTTTCTCAATCTCAAAGAAGTCTTGGGAGGGCCAATGGGTGGTATGGGAGGTGGATTGGCAGGTAGTGAAGGAGCATACATGTCTCCTGAAGCTGCTGGATTTACAAGGCCGTCATCTCCATCCATGGCGCGAGGAGAAACCGTACAAGG
>Ga0214480_100015_pt1 | contig 57943 bp, 41 predicted proteins | sample M1_20Mar14CPVII9_3_FD_165042 | JGI IMG/M metagenome (GOLD analysis project Ga0214480, IMG submission 165042) | Marine eukaryotic communities from Monterey Bay, California, United States - M1_20Mar14CPVII9sort6BwellE17 | ecosystem: Environmental > Aquatic > Marine > Unclassified | place: USA... | reverse complement strand
GCAATACTTAACTGACTTACATTTGTTTCATGTGTTCATGCTATCTCCACCCTCTTTACCACATTCAGCACAGGTAGTCAAATCATCTAGTATAGCTAAACTATCGATACCCTCGGTAATGTTATTGACATTACTTTGCTCACATGATGTGCACTCTTTTTTACTCATCATTTCTTCGGGGCTATTACTACCGCCGCCGTCATCATCACAGAGCTGATCCCTATCATTATTATCTACGGTATTACTACTCATATTCTAAATACAATGTATGTATTTGATTCGATTGATTTAATATCAAGAAGTTGGTTATGCGAAAAATTATGAGAGTATAAATTTTGTGGGTTAAAGTTGCAAACAAATTAATACTACTGCCAACAACGCATACGTACTAAATAATAATAATAACAATATAGTAATGAGTCTATTTCGCAAGCCTATCTCTCCAATCTCCCACTTGCCTTTCTACTACTTATTATCCCGCCCGCTTTTGTTTTTATATGAAACTTCCAGAGGTGAAACTTTTATGAAATAAATTCCATATTGCCAAACCTCCATCTACCGTGCGTGCCGTCAACCATATAATGTACTCTCTTTGCAATACATAAACACTAGTTGCATACACCTTCAACTCATCTATTACTACTGCTGCTATTCCAATGATATTGATAGCAGTACTGCTTACCGCCGCTAGTTGTTGTACTGCGAAAACTGCATATAACTTAAGTCATCATCAAGCTTTCATCACATCACCACCAACAAGAAGAAGGGAAGCCATCAATAAGCATTCATTACTACTGGCCAAGAAGTCATATCATAACGACAAGAAGAAAGTTAGTCAACAGGAGATATTACTGGATTTAGATAGAAAGTTTGATTATGAAGGAAGGATATCATCGAAGATAATTGATGTTTCAGATGATGATAATGATGATGCAGTAGTAGAAACAACAGAAGAAGAAGAGGCATCATTACCGCATAGATGTGCTCTTCTTACTATATTAGGGTGAGTGTAGGAGAAACTGCACATACTATATGATACTTTTGTTGTATTTATTAATGTCTATTGTTTGTTTTGCTCACATGATGTGTCATTTTAAACTTAATGTCAATACATCAATCCACAGCATGCCAAACATGGGCAAATCAACACTACTAAATGCTCTCCTATCTGATAACTTGGCAATTACAACATCACGACCACAAACAACTCGACATGCAATATTAGGTGTAATGACAACAGATTATAGTCAACTATGCATCACCGATACGCCGGGTTTAATCAATATGCCAAGTTATAAACTACAAGAGGGTATGATGGATGTTGTGAAAGGCGCCGTACGTGATGCTGATTTATTCTTAGTTGTTACAGATGTTTATAGCGGTTATGATAAGGAAGAGAATGAAGATACTGGTGAAGAAGAGACGGTAATTGATGAAACTATGGGTATTGGAGAAGAAATGTTGAATAAGTTACAATCATCACATCGTCCTGTGATTGTTTGTGTAAATAAGGTTGATTTGGCTGTACCGAAAGAAGATCGAATAAAGAGAAGCGATGAAGAGAATGCTAATTGGGCATATAATAATACACCAATACAGGCAATACAAACTGTAGCGCGGTGGAGATCGGTATTGCCTGAGGCATTTGCTATAATACCAACATGTGCACAAAATGGATCGGATGATCCTGGTGTGGAAGCTATTCGGTCTATATTACTGGCAAATGATCCAAATATTGATGTCGGGCAAGCAATTCGTGGATTGGGAAGACCTGTACCTGGTATGTTTCATGAGAATAAGATGCTAATATCAGATGACGAAGCTAGGGAGATACTACCCATCGGCCCCCCTTTATATCATCCAGACTTCTTTACAGATCGAACTGATCGATTCTGTGCATCAGAGTTGATTCGTGAGACGTTATTCTTAAGTATGAAGAAAGAATTACCATACTGCTGTGAGGTACGAATAGAAACATTTGATGAATCGAAACGATACTTGAATGATGATGATAATACCAAACAAAAGTCTATGATACGAATAGAGGCAACGATACTAGTAGAACGAGATTCCCAAAAGGGTATAGTAGTGGGTAAAGGTGGTGCAAAGATTAAGGATGTTGGAGTTAATGCCCGGAATAAGTTACAAGATTTCTTTGGTTGTAAGATATATCTTGACTTGCGTGTCAAGGTCGATAAGAATTGGAGAGTAAGTTGTGCATTATAAGTTGTATGTGCTCTTGTGCATGTGATGTGTTTCTTCTAGTATATGCCTAATCTATTCTATCTCGTCTTTCTTGCTCCTGTTCGTTCTAGAACAATGCAGATCAACTCAAGAAATACGGATACATGTAGTCAAATGTAAACTAGCACTATCATATCTTGAATTAAAAGTGTATAGACGAAGATAAGTGTTCGTAGCACGCGATATCGTTAGCTCTGTACAATGCTCACTTCTTACATGTGGAATAAATAATCATTTTTTCGATCGAAATTCTTTCCCCCAAACATGCCATAAAAAGAGAATAGATAGCAGTGTTAAAAACAGCAGTAGTAATACATATGAATATAGTAGTGTTAATACTCGTGGTGTAAAATATGGCGGCGGTGGCTACGTTAAAGCTCCGCCACCAACAATTCCTTAGCAACCAAACAAGCAATGCTCTTAAAAAACATCAACAATCTAGATTGTAGAATCTCCCATGTTCAACACATCTAATGCTGCACGACATCATATTCATATACCACGAAAGAGGAGAAGGCCTCTACTAACATCTATACAACAATCGTCGGGATCTACTAAAGCATACGATCAATCATAATAAAAAGCAAAACACAAATAAATTACATAGACGAACTATATGTCGTGCTCCATCAGGTAGTAATGCAATGCCATTAAGATTTAATAGAACAGGACGATTAGTGTTTTTAGTTATTAAACCTAAGAGTGTTCATCCTCCAATTAGACAGCACATTGAGCATGTACCGGTAGAAGATACTCCCACAGAGAATAATATTGATGGCGATACAGATTATCTGCCCATCAAACATCCAGAAGAAAGATAAAGCTGGTATTAGCACTACAATGCAATCTTCTTCTCATGCACATAAGAAACAGAAGCATTATTATCGGTACCACATGCATCCATGCCGAACAGCAACAACCAAGGATGATACTGTACAATGTCAGACTCATCCAGATAATAATATCGATGAGCACACATACCAATCAGATAGAGAATATATCAGGACAAAACCTCAAAAGTAGCCTCGATATAAACAATAATAACAATCATCAGGATAACGATTTGAGTGGATATAAACATTTTATGGATCCAGTCACGGAGATTGGTACTAGACAAATACCTCACTCCTGTGACGAACTTAGAATTGCTTTGAATAATGATGACTTAAATGATGAAACATCGGTACAAGTAGATGACGAGTTGCAAAGTGAAATGTTTACAAATAGTACAGTACAAGTAAGAAAAGATATCGAACAAGAACCATATCATAAGTCAAATACTTCATCTAATAGACAAGCCAACACTACCGCCAGTCACCTTCTACTCCCCAATGCGGTATCATACATAAACGATACATCCTCACTGCCGCAACTTCAAGCATACCGACACAAACTAATAACATTACTGAAAGGTAAGATGGACAATATTAGTTGTTAGACAGAAGACATCGGCATTGGAAGACCAGTTCGGGAAGCAAGCGAGCAACTAGAGTAGGACTAATGTGCAATGACCGATATCAATACAGACAAATACCCCCAGCCCCCCGTGACAATTCTAGTTAGACAGAAGACGGGAAGAGTTTGAGAGGGAAGCAAGCGATCAACTAGTAAGGGTAGTAATGTGCAACACCGATATGTAATTGACAAATACGCATGCTCCCCGAATCAAATGGCGGCGCCAAACAGAGTAAAGCAAAAACGATCTCAAGGTCATTCCCCCCTAACGGAAATATGTCATGTCGGAAAGCAGCACACCGGAATGATATCATCAAGGACAATGGGAAAGCGGTGTCTACCTATAAAATTTATGTATAGAATAGCAAGATAAAGTATAAGATAAATCGATAATATGAGATGCATATGATATGAACAGAGTAGATAGTAAACTGCATGGAGTAATATCTCACTGATTTTGCTGGAGCAGAGGAGGTAAACTAAAGGTGTCAATGATGAGCCAGGTATATTACATCTTACATCCTAAATAGCAGCTGAATGGCATCAGAATTCAACAAACTTCTAGGTCTCATTCCCACAAAGGCATCAGGTTGAACTCATTTTGCTAACAAAATCTACTAACAAATCTCTCATAATTTTGCAAATCAACAAATACAGCAGGTATTTCGATTGCTATATAATTATAGTATGTTGAGGAACAACCAATACACCGCCGCTCGTCAAGCTCGTGATACTCGTCGTCATGATGCCGGTAGGTTTGGGCACCATCCCCCCTATCAGCGGCACGACGGCGGTCGTCACGATGGCGGTCGTCACGATGCTCGCTTAGGGCAACTTGATGATAGGTCCTCATCCTTCCGTGAGTATGGAGAAGTCAGTGATTGTGTAGTCAATGGTGTTATGATCCATGTCGATTGGGCGTTACCGCGTCTTCCGACACATACCCCACAGCATTTTGTGCCCATGACTAATGGAAGAGAGGATTTGTTATCAAAGCGTAAGCTCTTTGGAACGATGTGGACACCTCGTTCTGATATCTTGTGTACACAGACACCCCAGTCTGTATCGAGGGGTGTCGATAGTAATAGTAGTATTGCTCGTAGTAATAATGTAGTAGAGAGCTCTGTCTCTCGTTCTGCCTCTCGGCCTACTGTCAGCCGAGAAGTTGCAGAGTCTGTGTCTGCACGTTCCCTTGAGTTTGAGCCTATGGAGGTTGACCATGACACATCAAATGATAATGATGATGATATGCAAACAGATACAACAAAGGACGTAACAACAATGGCGGCTGAAGCTAGTAGTGTTGAGGAGCATACAAGTGTGGATGATAAGATGGAAGAAGACTTGTTTGGGCAAGTAGAGGGAGACATTGCTACTGAAAGTAATGCACATGATGTGCAAACTGAAGGTACAATGTCAACAACTACACCACCCATGGCAAGTACTACTGCCAATGCAACAAGTATCACTACTACTGCTGAGGTAGAAAGTGCTACTACTAATGTAGATGCCCAAGCTGCCACCGAACCCAAACACCACAATGAGAATGCTAATGCATTCGATTTGGTATTGGCAAAGGCTAGTGATCGCCCCAAAGCCAAGGAGGACCTTGCCTACTTGCTTGGAGAAGGTGACAATGCAAGTTTGGTATGGGTGAAATGGGTTATTAGTGATGAGGTTGTTCAGATCCCCCGAACCTGGGCAAAAGCATACAACCCAGGACGCTGCTCAGCTTTGAACAAGATGTCCTATGTAGATCTATCACATGAGCAGATAGATAGTATGGCCGCCAATGATGATGCAGCTGCAATTGAGGCAGCTGAAAAGGTCAAGGCTGCTCATCAACTAAAGAAGGAAGAGACTACATCTACTCAAGTATACAAGAATGGAACCAGAATCCTATCTTTCTTCCCTCATGTTGATGAAGAGACAGGTGAGATTGTTAGGATCTCGCCATATCCTGGTAAGATTAGGTCGTATAATGCCCAGACAGAGCTCTATACTGTTGCTTATGATGACGGAGATGTACTAGATGATAGGTCAGAAGAAGTAGTCGAGCAAGATGTTTTGCACAACTTGTTGGAGGAGGAGAAGAAGAAGAACAAGAACACAAAAGATGGCAAGTACATGTTCATTGTTGAAGAAAAGGGTCGCTTGTTCTACCAAGAGAAGAAGAAGGGCAAAGGCAAATTCATCATTGAAGGACAATGGGCTAATGTGGGCAGCTCCTCCCATCATCAGAGCTTCAAGCTCATTCATACCCTTGCCAATGGTGAACCTCCAGCTGTCATTCCAAATGAGGCTATCTTTCATGGTTCATTCAAGGAGAAAGATGTGTCAATGGAAGAGAGGGGTGTACATCTATTATTCACTGAAGTAGAAGGAGATCCTAATGTGCTTGCCGTGAATGGTGGAGGCAAGAATCAATTTGGTTCTTACGAGATTTCTGGCTTTGCAAAGAAGGTTACCGATGGAACATATGACTCCGGTACATACAAAGTGGATCTCCTCAAGAAGTACACCAAACAAACTACTGAAAAGAGTGACGACACAGCTAGTATTGCTAGCAAAGCTAGTGCTAGCAAAGAGAGTACTGTACCTGCCGAGGTTAGATACCCTCTCTCCCCTCATAACAGGAGGAGAGGGTAGATATCTAAGCGAGCATCCAAAAGATACCCTCTAAGATTTGATACTAAAGTACAACCACGAAGATATGACTCACAGAAAACAAAACCAAGAATGCAGCGATCCAAGAAAACTACCATAAAGAATCAAGAAGATATGAGAGATATCTCATATAAAAGAGAGTACACAAGAAAGAGAAGTACCACCAAAAGACCTCAAAATATGAAGGATACCTCTGTAGATATTTTACACTACAAAGCTCTCCTTCTTGTGGAGACAAGGGGAAGAACAACAAAATGAATAGGCCAAGAAGAGTATAATAAGAGTGGCAATTGTACAGGGGGTAATGATTGTTGTAATGACAAAATTGACATGCACGAGCTGCACGCGCATGGTGCGACAAAAGGAAGTGAAGGATACCACTCCAAAAATTGTCTCTCTTTAGAGAGCTCTCAACAATGCTATGTTCTATATCAATATCAGCAGCGTAGTACAGCTTATATTGTAATGAATTAGAAGCATTATTTTATTATTAAGATGCAGTGTGTACCAATTCTCCATATCATATGCATAAGTTTATTTGCAATAGATAGTGGTATCCTCGCATCATCATCTTCAGCAATATCCTCGTGGCATCATCAACATCAAAGTTGTACAAGGGATATAAGCAGTGGTATAAGCAGTAGATCATATAGAGGAAGTGCATTTGCAATTAATTCGAGAAGAAGAAGTGCATTCATCCAACCATCGAGTTGCTGCTTTGCAACACATCATAATCAATCAATAACATCAAGACGAACAACATCTGTCATTACTGCAACTCTCTTTCCTATATGGAAACAACGTCGATCAAATACAATCGAATCAATACTTAATCGAGTAGGTCGAATAGAAGTTAAGAGTGCTATACCCTATATTGATACCTTGTCTACAGCTGAGGCTGATTTGGATATGACAGCTGATAATTTGTTGCAATCTGCAACTACTGCTGTTGATGGGTTGTCAAAGTTGAATGAAGGCAAGGATGATACAGCTGTTGATACATCAGCCATTGATAATAACGTTAATAATATAGAGAAAATATCTACTCCGGATGACAAGCAAGAGGATGATGGTGAAGATATAGAAGAAGCTAAAGAGGAGAAATCAATTCTCATACACACTTACAATTCCAATTTGCTAGCTACTAAAGATGATACCACCACAAACACTGCTACTACCGCTACATCTATATCAAACAATAACAATCAGAATCTAACATTGAAAGGAGTGGGTATGTCCCAACGTCAATTCGCTGCATGGGTGCAGTATTATATAACACACATGTCCGAGGATGGTGAGGTTGTTAATCCCAATACTGCTCACTCCTCATCTAAATCATCTCAATCAGCTACAGCAGCACAGGGTATACTATCAAGACAACCGCAGCTACAACAAACAATAGACAAACATGCACAACAAACTCTCCTCCAACAACAACATCTTCAACGAACATTCAATTCACAAACATTAGATAATCTACTACAAACAAATCAAATAAGTACCGAATCAGTACAATATGAATCAAAAGTATGGGAAGAAGAATATATAACTACAATTCGTGAATATTGGAGAAGTGGTAAATTGATATGTGAACATACCAATATATTAAATGGACGACGTCGACCACCTCCTGTTGATGGGAAGAGTTCAAAAGATGATGGAAAAAGTGGAGAGAAGCTAACCAAGGAACAACTACAATCAAAGAAGGAAGAGGAAACACGACAATACAAAACAGAACAATTTCGTGATACATTAAATTCATATGCTGAACGATTAACTAGTATTGTGGAAGATGAATTGAGTGATGTTGATTTCCATCCTCCTTCTGAGGTAGTTGATGGTAGTGATCAGGATAAGACATTACCATTCAACTTTGGTCAGATTGTAGACTTGCCTCAACGAACAACATCACATCAAACAATACAACCACAGCATCAGAAGCAGCAGATAATACCTCAATGGCAAACAACAAATGGATTAAAAGGTTGGATAGAAGAGCAATATGGAATTGACAACACACGACAATTAATGGCTGGCGTACTGTTAAACAAATCAGAGAAGGAACAATTACAAACATTTCAAACATTCCTCGATTGGTTTCGTAATAACTTCCCATACTTTCATGATCAATGTGATAGTTGTGGTGCTCCATGTAAGGATGATCCTGAGCCTCATAAGTCTGACGATGATATAGTTGAGAAGGATACCAGAGCTGAGGGTAGTAACAACATTAACGAGCAACAAAGTAATGAATTGGTAGTTGACCAACAACAACAACAACAACAACAACAAGATGATGATGACGAGGATGACTTCTCCTTCCTGGGATACGTCTACCCAACACCATCAGAACAACTAGGTAATGCCTCCCGAACTGAATTATACCAATGTCGGACGTGTTCATCCTACACTCGTTTCCCTCGATACAATAAGGCATTATGGGTAACATCCACACAACGTGGACGATGTGGTGAATACTCCATGTTACTATATAGAATGTTACGAGTATTGGGGTATGATAATGTTAGATGGGTAGTTGATTGGTCTGATCATGTTTGGGCAGAGGTATGTTTAGGTGATAATAGTGATAATACAGAGGGTAGTAATAATAGTGGTGGTAGATGGGTACATTTAGATCCATGTGAGGCAGCCGTTGACAATCCATTGCTGTATGAAAGTTGGGGAAAGAATCAAACGTATATAGTTGCCTTCCATGATCCGTTCTACAATACTACAAGTAGTTTTGATTCGGTAGAGGAAAATAGAATACCACTGGCCACAACGGCATCCCGGATACCAGAGCAGAATGATAGATATCGTTTCCCACCTGTTGAGGATGTAACAAGACAATATACCAGTGATGAGGCACATGTGATTGAGGAACGTAGGGGTATACTAGATGAATCAGTGGCAGAAGCTATTGATGAAGTGTCAAGGAATATGGTGCTTTTGCTAGATAGTTTGAGAACGAAACAACAACGATAGTGATAAACTACTAGTTCGACATACATATATTAACACTTAAAACGCCCCATATCCCAACACTCTAAAGCCACCATAACTGTTACTAGTAGCACTCAACCTCGGGGCACAACCAACAGCCATATCTAAATTTAATCTCATCATTCTCATACTCGTCTAAAGCCATCATATTCATCACAGCCTCCCATTCCGAATCATCCTCATAAAATAACGATCCACTAGACACTTCTGAAGGCAGATCTTTCTGCTGCTTTTCATCAAGATTTCTTGCAATTGCATCTTCCTTATTTGTATAGACGCCATTTAAAGTGACTCCGCCACCATCAATATACTCAGCCTGACGAGAGAAAATGGCGTATACCTTCGTACCCTTGATAAGGCGAGGATTGGCTGATTGCACTTTGTCCACTTCGAGAGGTATAAACGGTTCATATGACGCCAGGCAAGGAATATCCGGTCTATATGCCCTTGACTCAGCTTGATCAATCGGAACAGCGGTTACAGTAACAGATCTATAATCTACACAGTCACCTTCACCAAACATCTCAAACATTATACGAGAATTGCATTTAATGCCAGGGATAAGGAACTCACTCACGTCACACTTTGCAATCCTCTCGTCATTAGGAAGGAACTTCCCACCCCGATAAGTCGATGAAACTTCGGCAAAAGCTCTTCGTGCACTCTCTTGAGCACCATTACATGTGGTGTAAATGCCGTGTAGATGAGGAGAGAATGGATCCATACCCCTGTTAGCAGATGTAACAACATATACCAAACTGGAGGTTGATTCCATCTCCTCAATAATACTCCTACCTTCCTCCTCCAGCTTCTTGGCGTACTGCTCGTATCTCTCTTTCTTTTGTTTGTAATCTATATCCTCAAACTTTTCATTCTCCTCAATGATTGGTTGTATTCTTATCTTCCTCCGTTTCTTCTCTTCTTCCATGGCAATCCTTTGCCTTTCTGCCTGCTTAGCTGCCCACTCAGCAACACAGTCCTCGCATTCTGCGCTCTTTCCCTTCCTCAATTGAACCAAATCAAATGCTTCTTTCTTTTTGGTGATTCTGCACTTGGCACACTGACGTTCATCTAGTGCTTCCATCATCTTATTCTCAGTAGCCAGTAGTTCAGACTTTTCCCTGGCTTTCTGTTTCTTGATCTCTTGAGCTTCTTGTATTCTTTGTTGCATAGTGGCAATACAGTCTTTACACTTTGCAGCAGCACCCTTTCCTCGCTGATTTTTTGAGAAATCTTTCGTACTCTTTGCCAACTTGCATACACTGCACGTTCTGGCCGCAGTGGACTTATTGTTTGACACTTCCTCGTGATTTCCCCTTTTCTGTTCAGTACTGGAGACTCTGCTGGTAGAATGATCTGGAGGTGTCCATTTAAGACCACTCTTGATTGGCATCTCTTCATGATCAGGGTTGGGACTTTTCTCCTCCTCCTCCCTTTCTTTCTTCTTCTGTTCCACTTTCTCCACAGGGTATTGCTTCAACAACTCTTCCATCGGTCCGCCCTTTGAATGTGTTACTCCGACCTCCAATAAAGGGAGTTGATTGATATTATTGATGATAGTACTATCAACTGGTCCACAACTCAAGTTATCCCCAAGTTTGGCAACCTTGTACAGGATGCTGAGCATCTCAATTGGATCTACTTCACCGTCATCGTTTTCTAATTCCTCAATGAAGACATTTGCCAACTGGTCGAGAAATAAGTAATCTCCCTTCGTTGGATAATACCCCGAGAGTAGTAGGACAGTAAGGTGATCAAATGGCACATTATACTTCCGATCCAACTCCTCATAACACTTGTCCGTTGCTTTTCCACCCAGTAGGACCAGCTCATAGAGTAAATCGCGTGTAGCTGCACCAATTCCTTGTTGGCATACTGCCTCCATGGCAGTAAATCCTTTTTGAATTAAACCTGGTATCTTATGTGGACACTTAGCTTCGAGAAGGTATGGTTTTGCTTTGATCATCTCCTCTAAATGAGTCATACTAGATGAGAGGCAGGAGCATAACTTCTTAAAGAATTCCAATACAGCAGCATTATCTTCTTCTGATTCAGATGTAGAAGCAGAAATAGTTGGAATAAGATCATCGTGGTTGAGAGATGATGTATTTATTTCATCATCCGTGTCTTCTTGTGATGGCTTATGCGGCTCTCCACTGTATTGGATATACAAGAAGCCATCTTCATCCTTTCGATCTTCGTACATATCCAACATAATGGCAGCTGAATGAAGTTGATAATGAGAGATGATCCATGTGCTATTTTCCAGATCATATGCACTTACCATTTGGCAGAGTGGTAATTGAACAAAACAAATGCATTGCCTTCTCCGGTACTAATCTGAGGCGTTTCTTAATCACTTCTTGAAACTGGCCCACTGTTAATGTTGCAGGCACGAGATACTGCCTTTTGTCAATATCAGGAATGTCTGATATATCAACCTTCTCGCAAATAATTGGTATACGCTCAGGGTATTTGGCCCGTACACGTTCTGCCTCTGACTTTCTCTTCTCTGCATTTGGTATTGGTTGAAGAGCAAAAGGCATGATTTAGATAAAACAATACAGATTTTCGAGTAAAACGAAACAGCAACCTACCGAACGGGTGCTCTTCCTTGTAACAGAGACGATTTAGCAGCTTATCCGATGGCTTAAGATCGTCACCGTCCATTTGCTTGGGATCATCATTATCCGTATCACATTCATATGCCTCTTCTTTCTCGGTCTTAACGTCGTTAGCACTGGTACCTGGTTGTATATCTAATTCGTCATCCGTATCTTGTCCTTCAGCTTTGATGTGCACATAACTAGTCACAGCCGATGTCTTGGGCTCGTCATTATCAGTATTGTATCCATAGGCTGAATCCTTCTCCTTCTTAACTCCGTTGCTACTGGAAACTGGTTCTACTTGTTGTGCATCCATTTCATTGTCTGTGTCGACCTCCTCAGTTTTGAGGTTCATATCACTGGTAACTTTCAATGGATTTGGTTCGTCATTATCCGTATCACATTCATATGCCGTTTCTACCTCCATCTTAACGGCATTAATACTGTTATGTGGTTGTATATCTATTTCATCATCTGTATCTTCCCCTTCCAGTTTGACTGATGGCTTAAGCTCATCGTCATCGGTATCATCTCCATAGGCAGCTAGGAGGGAGAGTGCATCCACATTGACCATCGGGTCTGTTGAAACAGAGTCTGCATCATCATCCTCTGCTTTAATACCCGATTGACTAGTTACTACTAGCGGTGTTGGTTTGTGAGAGTTTGTGTCTACCTCACTAACCGATGGCTTGGGTTCATCGTCATCTGTTTCTTCGCCTTCAGTTTTGACATTCATATCACTTGTTACTTCCAATGGCACTACCTCTCCATTCATCGGATCTGTTGCCGCAGAATCGATATCGCCATCTTCTGTTTTAATACCCAATTGACTTGTTACTACTGGTTTATGTAAGTTTGTCTCGTCAACTTGGGGATCAAATTCAGTATGTGCACCCTCAACATTATCACTCTCTTGATTGGCAGATGCACTAACCTCCCCAGTATCAACACCAACTTGATTGGTTGATAAACTAATACCAATACCATTATCTTGAGGAGATGCTGTTCCCATCTTGCCACCACCACCTTGATACCCCACAGATGCACTTCTTTCATAACAAACTAACTTTTCATCTCTATCCTCTTGGTCATTATAATCTCCGTCTTTATCTGCTCTGACCTTACTATCTAATAACTCTGATCTAGCTGCCTTTAGAATTGGTGCATCATCATCCTCTTCATCTCCTAAATCAATACCATCGTCCTTATTTGCAACTGTTATCTCATCTCCAGTTTCTAACAAGCCAGATAATACAGCAGCCTTTCGAATCGGAGGTGCACCATCTACCAACTTTATTAACCGAACAGTATGTGTCGGTACTAATCCATTATAACCAGCAAACTTCCAACGTATTTTAACTTTACCATCTTTATTGTTATTAAGATATTCTTGTGGATTATCTTTACAGCCAAGAAGGATTGCATCATGTTCAGAACCTACCTGGGATACGATAATTGGATAGCCTGATATTCTACCCTCTTTAACTATTTGATATGTGTGTACATCATTATCAGCTATGGGTGACGGTATAATATTATTATCATCTTGCGGTGTTGCGGTGGTCTTTACCTTCTTGACATTTGTCGCTGCAATAGAAATGGACATATCATGTGTCCTTTTCTTATTATAATTTGAAGGTGCACCATCTTTGCTTTTTCTCGGTATACGAATTGAAAGTATGTCAGCCGCCGCTGCTGGCTGATTTGTAGTAGAAACGGCATTAGTACTGGGATGTATATCAGTAGTCGATATACTACTGGCATTGTTAAGAGACGAAGCCGTCTTCTTTCTTGGTATACGATAGTTCATGCAATTATCGTCATTGCTCATTAATGATGACATATCTTATGATCAATGATCAGCCTCACAGTATCTCCAGATATCTTGGACCTATGCTATCGCACGATAATAATGATGGGTCTGGCGTGTATTATAGCGTTGTGATTGTTGTCTAGCCCTAGCTGACATAAATAGAGGTAAAGAAATGGTGATGCACCACCAACCACTAGCAATTTAAAAATGTCACGAGTCCAGCACCACTTATATATCTCTGCTCTCTAACTTGCAATGGCTATCGTATGAGGTACGCACTCGTGCAGCTACTGTATATCCTTATTCCTTTAATTGCAGCCAGCTCTACTTAATCATATACCAATGCTCCATCAATTAAGCTCTGAGTTTGCCTTATACTTATAGATTAATTAACTGATTAATTAACTGACGATGTTATCCCCATCTATTCAATCTTCGTAGATTCGTCACCCTCTGTCCACACCCATAGGGGCAGAGAGGTCTCACATGAATTGCAATGTTTTCTTCAACACATTGGGAGCACATAATACAACCGCAAGAAAACGAAATCTGATCATGTTCAACGGTATTACACATGCGACAAGCAGCTCTTCTGAGTGCATTATCACACCCCTGTAAGGCTTCCTCTGCTATCATTTCAGCATGCTGCACGGCATCATTGCAGGAATCACATTCCTGCAAGGCTTCCTCTGCTAGACTCTTTAGTTGCTCTGCGTCTTGCTTGGCATCTTCCTTCTCAAACTCTGCCACCAACGCCCTCCTTTCAGCTGATTCTGCCCTCTTCTCAGCCGCTGCTATCTTCTTGTCAGCTTCATCTAGCTTTTCCTTTTTGATTTTGCATACAGCATGTACAGCAGCCTCAACACTCTTCGTACCCGCGGTTTCTTTTTGATTATCTTCACAGATGGTAGAATCTTCATTGGTTAAGTCAACTATATCCGGTTGTAATAATGAAGCAATTCGAACATTAGCCTCGTCAAGTTTCTGCCTGAAATCTTGTTGACTTTCTACTGATGAGGACCTCCCTCCTTCTTGCTCTGTAGCTGGAGATACATTACCGCCGAGCTGACTATTGCCATCCTCCTCTTCTCCGTCCTCTTGATGATCATCTTCCTCATCCATGTGGAAAGAACTGTCATTAGCAAATTCTACTTCCCCAATAGCTCCTTGTTGATTGTGCCCTTGGTACTCATCAGTAAGCATAGATTCGCCATATTCCTTATCTACTCCAAAAGAGCTGCCATTATCATCATGTTCCTCATCCTCATCTCCAGCAGAGGCTAATGACCGAGCCTGCCATACTATTGGTGGTAATTGACGCAAGGATCTCGTTTGGGTATCAATCACGTCTTCGGGTACCTCGGGTGATGGGGGCAAGGAGGGTATCATTATTTGTGTATCCCCTGCTGAAGTAGCTCCTCCAGCCTCTTCTTCTCCACCTGATGACGAGTTTTCAGCATCTGATACTTCTGCAGCTGGTCTACGCCCACTACCTAATACCCACTTAAATCCAATCTCTTCTAGAAGTTTAATCTGTTCTTCTGTAATCTTACCTTTACCTTGCCCCTTGTATACTTGACGCTGATTATGCACCCACCTTGCCAATTGTGGATTGGCTTCGTACTTAGTAGGAACATTACAATTTCCATGATCCTTCTTATATCTCTTGAGTTGTTCAAACCTTTCATTCCATCCATCTTTGTCGCGGCTCCAACTAAACCCAATATCCTCCATACACTTGATTTGCTTTTCTGTAAGATTACCATTCTTGTATGCAATGCGCTGATGCATCACCCATAATCCCAACTCTTTATTGGCTCTCCGTGTAACATTGCAATTTCCATTCTGCTCTTTGAATTGTTGAAGTTGACCATATCTTGTATTCCAGTCGGGGTATGGTGGTTGCCGCCGTGATATAGCCTTCTTCTTTTTAGTCTGCGGCATTATTATACTGTATCGTTGTTAAATGAAAATACTATACATTAAATACCACTGAACACCAGTTCTTAATATGATGATGACTGCATAAAGATTTACACATCAATTTTGTATGTAGGCATTTGCAATCGTATCCTCCTCCGCGGTATCCTCTAATATTTATACACTAACTCTACTCTTTAATAAATCATCATAGCCTGTACTCATCGATACTGCGGACTACAAGAGTATAGCAGAGCCACTGATATTAAGCTTGGTAAGGGCAATGATTGAATGAGTTGATCCCAAATTATTTTATGCAACCTTACTTTGGCGAGTCAACAGACAACACCATGAGAAAGCTATACTAACAATTAGCTATAATTTGCATTGAAGGTGAGTTGTATATGAAATAGAGGATATAGCGTGCTATTGTGTATGTTGATAACGTTGTCTATGTTGTTGCTGTTTAAATTGGTGGCGATTCGGGATATGAAAGCAATCAGAAGATACTATTTGTATGCTTTGAAATTTTATGTTCCTCTCGAAATGATTCATTGGCTGATGGACTGGCCTTAATATAGGTTTAGCTGCTGCTTAAGTATATCCATGTCCATCCATATCGGCTTTATTTATAACTGCATATCGCTGGAGAACGATCGTATCTTGTTGTATTCAGGAGGCTCTTGCTGTGTGTAATTGAACATATGAAATATTTGTGTAACTTTTCTCTGAGTACAACATTTGCAATTCACTGGTTCTAAGTATATGCGGTGATACGTTGCTCTCCATCCTCAGATCTGCACATACCTTTCTCTGCTTCAACCTGCATTGCAATTGGCTAACCATTTCTTCTCTCCTATATCAATCAACTATACCTACAGACGCATTGAGATATACTACATTCTAAATCAACCAAATATATATCAGCACTGAACTAAACCATGGGAGTACACGGCCTAAGCAGCCATATCAAACGATTAGACCTACTAAAATCCGATAACACTACAACCATACCCCAAAATTCCACATTGGCAATTGATGGTAATGGATTAATCTTTCATTTATTTCGATTATCCTACCATCAATATACAGCATCTATCCAATCAAAATTTACATCCACACCTTCTAAAGCGTATACACAACAACATGTGAATAATCAGACAGTACAGTCACAATTATTACTTCCATCGTTTACTCCGCTTGATTTAATACATGATGTTACTACACAGTATCTCACGGATCTGACTACGAAACATGGTATACATTTATCAATCTACTTTGATGGACCATCTCAATATATGAAACGTCGTGAAAAGTTATTAAGAAAACAACGTCGTGAAGAAGAATGGGAAAATGTTAGAAAGTTATGTGTCCATGGTGTATTACCCAGTAGTAATGATAGTAAGATGATGTCCAAGCATAGAAGTTCCGCTAGACGACAATCTAGAGAGTATAATCGTAAACAACGTGATGATGCCAACGCCAACAACAGTTTGGATGGAGTTGGCATCACAAACAACAACAATCAAGGAGAAGAGTCACTTGAAGAAATCTATCTATCATCATTCCCAACTAGTCCATTAATCATGGAACAGATTGAACGGTCTATACATGCCTTTGCCGATATGAGTACGGTATTACCATTTGGGTCATGTACAATTATCCAATGTGACGGTGAGGCTGATGGTATAGTTGCCCAGGCTAGTGCGTCAGATATAAATGGTAATACATTTGCACTCGCGAATGATACAGATTATCTAATCTATGGGTTTAATGACAATGAAGAACAAGAAGTTGGTGGTGAAACTAGGTATATACAATTTAATCAAATTGATCCATCTGATGATACATTATGTGTCAAGGGTAGTATATTGAAACGATCGAATATTGCTGCATTATTAAGTTTACCATCATCAAGTTCAATGATTGAATTGTCTATTTTGTTGGGTAATGATTATACAGGACCATTTGTGAAATGTGAGAATGGTAAGGAGCGTAAGAGGTATTGGGAGAGTACCAAATGGTGTAGAGAAGGTGAGGATGGGGAAGGCGGTGATTCATCTGCTAAACCAAAGAGTAGAAAGGGATCTAGTGCGAAACATTACGCAGAGAGTGCTTTCCAAAGTGCTCCTCATGCTAGTGCCTTGCCAGATATTAGCTTATTGTTTGGTGAGAATAGTCTTGCTAATGAGCTTAATAGTGCTGCTAAAAAGGATGAGGTTGATGATGAGGATTCTTCAGGTGGATCGGATGATGGTTGTGAAAGGCTTCCACCCGAGAGTGAACTAAGTTGGTCGGATATTCACGGTATTGCCGACCACATCGCCCAAATGGAGGGGTATAAGTTGGCATCGGATGATCCCGAGTTGAATTTAGCTATTCAATTCTCCTATGCCTTGTATTCATTTGGTGATATAAGTGCCTTTCCGTCAAGGGCAGATGATGATGATGAGAGTTCATCAGATGAGGAAGAAAGGGAGGCTGAGAATATTATTTCCTCATCTCCCACTCTACCCCGTGGATTCAAGATTTCGTTTACAAACGATCATCCAAATCCATGCTCTGCTGCCTTATTATCATTAACAACTTACATGACGGAAGTAGACTTTGAATCAAGTGAGTTGCCATACCTTGAACCTCGACACTTAGATGCATTCCTAATGACATTAGATAAGATGAGAAAGTCAAAGGATGAACAGGATATGCCACATCGTAAATTACAATGGAATGATATGCAGGCATTGTATGTTATGGAGAGGTGTCTTTTATTGGCCATTAATGAGTGTCGTGATTTGATGCCATGTGAGGTATTCAACTACTCTTTGTATCATTCATGTTTGGAGAGTTTATCGTTTGATGACTCTCCGCTTGATAATGAGTTAGTGTCCAAGCATGAGAGGGAGTTCCTAGAAGAGGTAGCTGATGAAGTTCCTGCTGCCAAAGAGAAGAAGCAACAGCCTGTCAAGAAGATTGTATTACCGATTGATGAGTATAGAGATCAGATATTAGGGACAGTACAAACTCAGAGAGTAACTATCATTCATGGTGAGACGGGCTGTGGAAAGTCATCTAGAGTTCCCTGTATGCTCCTACGGGCTAATCCACCTCAACCAACTTCTGCGGCTCCAGAAGTAAAGATGATTGTTAGTCAACCACGTCGTATCGCCGCCAAGGCATTAGCAGAGAGGATTAGATCATGTGAACCGGACATTGCTCCCAAGATTGCCTTGAGAATGGGTCACGGAGTGAAGGAACATGAAACATCCCAAACACGTGCTTGGTTTGTTACGACCGGTTATGTCGTACGTTTGCTAGCCAATCACCCAGGCTGGTTTGATTCACATACACATCTTATTATCGATGAAGTCCATGAGAGAAGTATAGATACAGACATCCTCTGTTTGCTATGCCGCCGTCTATTACAAAGTCATCCAACAATCCGGTTAGTTTTAATGAGTGCTACATTGGCAGCTGAACTTTATAGTCAGTACTTTGGGTCACCTGAGCCACCCATACATGTCGGCGCACGTCGCTTCCCCATCAAGGAGTACTTTGTTGAGGACTTGAGTTCACAACTTTCACTCTCTGCCAAAGGATCAAAGAATGCTAATGATATTTATAATCAATGCGAGAAGGATAAATGTTCATCCGCACCCGCAGCAAACAGTATGGAGAAGTTATATTACCTTGCTGCTCAGATTACAGCTTCAGTTGGTACTCATGGATCGTCCGTCTTGATCTTTGTACCTGGCATGTCAGATATCGAGGCGATTATTGAGTTGGTCGAGAATCTTCATGTTAGAGGCAATACTTTCCTATGTCTACCCATCCACAGTGATGTACCGTTTGAAGAGCAGGTAGGATGAATGTTTTATTTTACTCATAATCTTGAATGCATGATCTGAACTAATGTTTCGTGTCTTTGTCTCTCAAACAATATCAGATGCAAGCTTTTGAACCTCCTGGAGAAGGAGAAGTTAAGGTGATCATTGCAACAAATGCAGCAGAATCCTCACTAACTTTGCCAGATGTTGATCACGTCATTTGTCTTGGACTTTGCAAACAGATTGTTTACAATCAAGCGAGTCATCGTCAAATGCTTGTACCGACCTGGATATCGAGAGCATCATCTACACAGCGAGCCGGAAGGACAGGACGAGTTCGTAAGGGGAATGTCTATCGTCTCTACAGTCGTAATGCCTTTCGTAATTACATGGAACCATTTGATCAAGGCGAGCTTGTTCGAAGTCCGCTAGACAATACCATCTTATCGTTGAGGGACATGCTTAACGAAGCTGTTACACCAATCCTACTTGACTGTCTAGAGCCACCAGATATATCAAACATTAATCGGTCATTCCAATCTTTGCATGCATCTAACTTTATCTCACGTCCAAGCGATGAAGGTTCTCTAACCTCATTAGGTTCCTTGGTAGTTGCTCTGGGAGTTGACTTGACGCTTGGTGCTTTTGTGGGTTTAGGAATTCAATTTGGTGTTGCTGCAGAGGCTATACAACTCGCAGCCATTCTTTCATTCCCAAAACCTCCATGGGCAATCTCGTCTCCAATGTATCATGATGCATCAACCTTTAATGAGATTGTATCCAAGACGTTCCATTCTCGAAACTACTTTGATGCCGGTACATTCTCCGAGCCAATGGGAATATCTAATCTACTACATGACTATTCAGAATGCAAGGATAGAAAAGACTTTTGTTGGAAGGTAAGATGCATAGTTTTTGTATTCTTTGTATCGCCATATCTCTTGATTTAACAAACTGCTAACCAATACTCTTTCTACCTAAGAATCGTGTCTCGGGAACAAGGATGAAACATTTATATGGTACAGTAGAAAGTTTAAAGCAACGAGTGGCCGAGCGTCTTAGTATTGGCACTGCCGTCCTTGAGATGGAGACTCCTCCATATCATATGCCCGAATCAAAACTGAACATCCTACGAATCCTCCAAGTTTGGCTGTTCCATGATACCATGATCGTTCAGAATCCTGCCAAGAGCAAGGTTGCCTCGTTTGATGACGGGAGTATGTCAATCCAACTAGACGGGCCACCAATCACTAAGAATCATCTCAAACAAATCCTTGATCCAGATCTTCATCCTTGTGAGATTGTAAACAAAGGAAAGATTGTTATGAATGGTAGTTTCGACTCAACTTGCTTGGATGAAGAGTGGTTTGATAGCTTCGAAATCCGGCTTGTCTCATATGCACTAGAGAAAGACATTGACTTTGTCTTCTACTGGACTGGATCATGCCTCAAAATCTTCGTGCCTTCAGTTACTTGGAATGAACCGAAGAGTAAACTGAGGGATACCATCATTCAGAACGTCTCCGTCAAGATTGAAGAAGTATGCTATCTCTCAAGTACAGGTAGTGGCAACCAACGAGGAAGACGTGGCCGAGCTTGTGGGGTGTATCATCCTGCAAAAGGAAGATCCTTATTGTCGAATGTAGAATCAGTTTTTATCACCCAACTATCGTCGAGTAACTTGAACAAGTCTCAATTTACTGCATTCAAAAAGCTTGTCGATAATAAGGTTGCATTTCAGGTTGGGAGTATCCTTGCGTGTAATGTTTCAGAATTCAAGAAGAATACAAACTTCTCCATGACATCATCTGGTACATGTCATCAAGTATCGACGATTGACCTTCGAGACTTGTTTGCGGCTCCTGAGTTACTTGCCAACACCAGCTCATCCACAATGAAACAGAGCATCACCTTTTCTCAAGTTAAATATGATGAAAGTGAAGAAGAATCGAGTAACAGTCATCCTCTCATTGATGATGCACCTGAAGGAGGTAGAATAATGGCAGTGCTTGCCTCCGAAAGGCGTAAGGATGTGAGTAAATGTTGTGCATGAATGTGTACGAAATTTGTTAAGGATATCGGCTGGTATCTTTATCTTTTGATGATCACAAGATGTGCACTTTTCTCATAGACATCTCTCTCACACATCTATTTCTCTGTCTTAACTCAATAGAACTTTATTCGGTTTGCAGATGATTTCGATGAGTTTATTGATGTGAATCTCTCCCGGAGCTTGAGCATCAATGGTAGTAATCGATGGACTAGATTGGGTAGTGGAGGGAAGTGTTTTGTTGCTGAAAACTCTGTCCCTTGTGCGGTGATTCCTACCAACAAGAAACTTGAGATCTTTGGCTGCTGTGCAAATACTCTTGAGCTACGAGGCAATGCATGTAGAGTTGAGGGCATTACACTACTTCCCCAAGGACGTTGGTTCGTTGGTATAGCTCTACTTGCGTTTGGTATCAACCCAAAGACTATGGATCTCATTGATTCGAGTAAGATTGATCAGTACATAAATAATGAAGAGCAGAACAATGAAGAGAAGAAGGATGATTATAGTTACAATCCGCCAGCTTTACCTTCGAGCTTGCAACCTCTGAAGAAGGACGAAGAGAAGAAGGATGATTATAATATCGATCCACCTCCTTTGCCATCAAGCTTACTACCGCCGCCTCTACCGTCAAGCTTACAACCTCCGCCACTACCTCCACACTCATCGTCAATGCTACCACCACCCCCAGGGGGGTCATCAATTTTACCAAGTTTTGGTGGCGGATCAATCTTACCTCCGCTCCAACCAAGTCCAAATGGACATTTGGGATCCGTCTTGCCTCCTCCTTTACCAACTTTCAACGGTGGTTTGTCGTCTATTTTACCACCCTCACCAGGAAAATCAAATAAAAAGAATACCAATAAGAATACCTTTGAAGATGTTTGGAACTGGATCAAAGAGAAAGATAAGTTTAGTCTCGGCCAATCACCTGATAAGTACCGAATCAAGGAGGCTTTGAAGTTTCACTCCTCGTGCATGGAACTTGGAGAAGAGTTAAAGGTCCAGCCTGAGTCTATCAAGGCCCTTTGTAAGCTATTTGATGGACTAGATGGAAAGACAATGACTGTGTGGGATGGTTATGATACTTCTTTGAGAGAGGCCAATGCTTCAATGAGATCAAAGCCTACTCAGAAGCCCAAAACTATAACCACATACTCGATGAGTAATGCTGAGAAAGGCAGTAGTAAGCCAAAGTCGGGTTCAAAAGAGGCAGCCTATAGCCATCTCAAACTACTAAAGCCATCTAATCAAGCTAAATCAAGAGCCGCGGCTGCTCGAGCTCGAGCAAAGGCTTCACAAGAACAAGAGGCTGTCACACAAACGACGCCGTTTACCAATGGCGGCGGTAGTGGTAAACAAAGCAAGAGCCAGAAGAAGAATAATTATAAAACGAGAAAGGAGAGAAAGAACACTGCCAATAAGTCGTCCCCAACATCAATTGAAACCAAGAAGTCATCTAAGAAAGTTTATTTGTGTCCAAGTTGTGATGAACGATTTGAAACACAAGACAAGTGCGAGAGTCACATTCAGATGTGTAGTTTTGGATTGGTTAAGCATCTCAAACCAATAGTCAAAGAGGATGATGATGCCAAGCCTGCCAAGGAATCTAAGCCTACTTCAAGGTCAAGTGATGCTTCTCAGTCCTCCAACAACCATAATGATCCAAATAGTAAAACAAAGAAGAACAGAAAGAGACGTGATCGTCGTAATCGTAACAAGAATAAGGGACCTCAACAAGGGACGGAATCTTGAGAGTTGAAAGTGTTTTGCTAGAGTTAGGGTAATGTTGGACATTTAGGATCCTGGTATGATAGTTACGGTTTAATTATCTAGAGTTGTGGTGTGTCAAATAAGCTTATATATACGATCACTATAGGCCATCCTCATTAACTGCACTCGATTGGTACTACTCAAAGATACTCTGTCACCTGTACTTGTCTTCTTTCTATCCTGTATACACTTTTGGAGTCATAGCTTGTGCATGCCAACAAGATTTTCTCCTTGCTTAGTGTTCGGATAATGAAGAGGCAGTTGCTTCTTCATCAACTGCTGATATGTAAGGCAGTATGGGCTCAATCAGACAAAGCAAAGATTAGAGTTCTACACTATTCAAATTAGGTAATTCCCTAACTAAGAAAATTAAAGGTTAACGAATGTATAAATCGGCTATCTACCCAATATTTGAAAATTATAGTATGCAAAAGTTGGGGCCCTCTAGCGAATCTTTGACGGTAATAATCTCGTCGGGAAATTTCGTTTGGGCAGAGGATTGGCTTTCTTTGATTATGGCAGAGGATTGCAATTAAATCAATGACAACTAAGCAACAATGAGAGACGACATGGTAGTGTGGGAACACATCTCTACCTTCTTGCAGCAACAACTGCTCTATAGATTGGCAGTACGGCTATACATGAGATACCTCATCAATCGATAATATGTGCAAAGCTGTGTGCGTATGAAAATTAGAACTGGTCAATGCTGCCAATGCAATGTTTAAATACTATTACTATCATCATCTCTGCCACCATTAGTTGATCATCAGATAATTTGCTAACCTATTGTAAGCCATTAATCTACTATTGCAATCATCAGTGTAAGTAGATACAAGGAGAACTCTTCTAATAGTGTCATCGACCATCGTTAAGGAATCGTATCTCCGTCTCTTTCCACATCATCTACATACCATTTATCTATCGCCTCAATAGGAACCTCATCACAATATATAAGGTAAGAACTTGTGCTTGATGCAATTGCAAAACCAAATTATATCGTAATCTCACATTCTTTGTGTTGTATTGTGCGGCGCTTCTAATCTCATTATTGCATGACGAATCATCGTCGTCTCGTTATCCTATGGTATACTGCAGATACATCCATAAAAGAGTACTACTACTACACTACTACTCCTCATTTCATCATGAAGTTATTTACTTCATTAGCAGCTCTTGTTGTTGCAAATGACGTCATGGCTACTACAAATGTAAGGAGATTGATAGGATACCTCTATGCTTTGCAACTTATGCAATTGATAATCTGCTCACATCTTATGTTCATCTCTGCTCATCTCATATGTTACTGTAGACACAGTCACAACAACAACAGCTCCTTAGAAGTACAAAACTATATACACAAGATGCATATCAAAGATCAAGTCATACAAATAGGGAAGGAGAAAGACAACTACAAGATACAACGGCAATGCATGAGAAAACTTCATTACCATGGGAAACTGATGAGGAAGAGATCAAGACCAACATAGAACAGTGTATTCAATCTATTAATGAAACTCAAGTTCAAGAGTTTATTAATTTAGCCGAAAAAGTGGATGCATCAACCATGACATTCATTCCAAGTGCTCCAGCCACATCTAACTTTGTGATTGGAAATCAAAACCTCACCGATCCCGATGCCCTTACTGTGTTTGAAGATGGTCAACCAAAGTTATCTGACAGGGAGAGTTTCCAATGGTTCTCGAATGTTCTGCCTACACGATATGATGAGAATAGAGTATGCTCTAGTGACTTGATCGTGTACCCCTTCGACCCTCCTCAGAACATATCAGTCTGTTCTCTACCACCAAGTGAGTATCCTTCTCCCAACGGTCCAGACTATGAAACAGAAATGTTATCCCCATTCATCCATCAATCACCAAATGCTTCAATGTGGGGATATCAAAAGTTTGGTTCTGGATTAGTAACTGAAGCTTGCTTAGCTCCATACATTGGTCTTGACCTTGATGAAATAGTATCAGGTGAGTTTCTTCTGGACAGCTATTGATGAGTATGTTGTCGTATGCTTTTCTTTTCTCAACTATATCCCGTCTTATTCATTTGGCAACAGATTCTATTCACACATCAATCTTTGCTATGGTAAGATGATTTGTGTATGATTGATGATACACATGAATGATATGATATGATCATTCTCTCATGACAATCTGTTTCTGCTCATCTACTTCTTGCACAGAACCATGAGAATCGTGGCTCAAACAATGAGCGAAAGAGACAATACATGACGGCCCTAACCTGTGATAAGATGCAATTCTACGTACCTCAGATTCAAGATGCTCTTAATGATACCATTGAAACTCTAAAATCTGATCCTGAAATACCTCTCTTGAGTACATGGGCTCACAATCTAGACATACTTTCCCTAGACTTACACTTGGGAAAGGTTGACCATCCTCAGTATGTTATTGATTATGTCAAGCGATTGAACAATGCAACATCTTCACTACCAAACGGATGTGGAGATTTAGAGTCACAAGATAATATCAAGTCGGCTTTGTGTGAGGTTGAACATGTAGAAGCGTACTTTCATGAAAGAGTTCAGGCGATTGTAGAGGATAAAGACCAATCCACATTTGTGTTTTGGTGGTATCAGGTGAGTGTGATTAAGTATATGGTACCTGAGATGATTGCTCTCGGCTTTTCTCATGCCTGCTTCGCTCACATGATATACTCTTCTTTCATCACATCTTAGGCTGGAATGTGTGTAGAAGAGACCGACAAAGGAGAAGTCTACATTTCATGTCTTACTCAGGAGATACTTCATAACATCTTTGCCTTTGCTCTATACGTCACAGCTACCTTTCTGGTCATTACAGCCAAGGTTGTTGGCCGTGTGGTAACAGAGAACATTTTTGAAGGCATTGAGCCTTTGAGTGACACCAAGCTTGACTTCTTTCAGCTCTATGCCAATGCTACCGATGATGATCGGCTTGATATCATCCGTGAGACCTGGCGGCAGCTTCTCCCGAACAACGCCTGGGTTAGCTCACATCAAACCTCCGATGGTATGAATGATGGTACTGATTTCGGAGATATGCATGACTACTCAAGGATTATGCATATCCCTTTCATGCTTCAAGCCATGAATGATGGGTATGATTATACCTCCGGAGATACGAAGGCATACGAATATACCCCCGAGTCTGTTGAAACTCGTTACGAAGACTTTCAACCTTCCTCTGATACTGCAAAATGTCCATTCCTTCAAAGTCAAGATGATGATGGAGAAGATGATCAGTTCTTATTGCCTTCCAACTTCACCAAATCTCCCATTGATGATGAGACTGTAATCCCCGCTGGTCATGAAAAGCTAATACCTGTTTATGATACATCCCAGTATTGTCCGTTTGGTCTTGGACATCGTCGTTGTCCGGCGGAGATGTTTCATATGACCTTTATGGACGAAATCCTTGATTCATTCAAGGATCTCGAGTTTGAGGTTAGTGGTAATGGTATTGATCTTAATGACATTCTAAATGGGGTACCTTGTAATAGAACAGATTCTGTGGCTTCTGGTCCACCTGGTTGTCGTGAGGATAATATCTTTGTCGTCTTTCATGATAATGATGATGATCAAGCCTCCACAAAGGAACCGTCTACATCACCAACCCACTCACCGACGCAATCTTCGACTACGGAACCATCTTCGCCGCCACATAATTGGTCTCCTCCAACGACTTCCCCCTCGAAAGGTCCAACCAAACCAACCACGAGGACTGTAACACCACAGCCTAGTAAGGCTCCATCACAATCTCCTAGTAAGAAACCTGTGGCCAAGGGAGGATCAAAGTCGTCCAAGTCGAAGACGTCCAAACATAAGAAGATTAGAAGGAAGAAGATCAAGAGAAAAAAGAAGAAGTTGATGATGAAATGGAAGAACAAGGGCAAGCACTAACGATGGAGTGTGTTAGTGGCTCCTCAAGATAACTTACGAGCGATTCTGTCGAGATATGAAATACCCTGTGTTGATGAATTGTTTGAAACTCTGTTATTGTTTGTAACTTCTACCAGCATGAACAAGAGGTAGATTATATATGTATTGTTTAAAGTAAGTTGATGAGTATCAATACTAGCTTACCTATCGTTTATTTATTTTTTTACGTTGCTGTCATCACATCGACGCAGCTATGGGTATGACGACAGAGATCTACCTTGGCTTGCAGTGATTTTTCATTTGGGTGATAATATAGTCTTCGACATCATCATCTTCATATCTGCAACGCCTGTGGAGAACACCATTGATATCAACGAGCTCAACAACCTCTCCCTTGGTAGTCATAGATTTGTTGAAGAGGATATTATTAGTAAAATAGCACTAAATAGTCAAATGATGATACAGATATACATGAACTCACGTCAAACCAATCATTGAATCCCTTCCCGAACCACTTCTTGAATTTGTATCCTACATCACCACACTTGATACCCCCACTGTCTACAATCACCTCCTTGCCATCTTTAGTGCCTTTTGGTGATGACTTTGATGTGATCGATGATTTTGACACAGATGGTTTAGAGGTAGGCAGAGTATCGACAGGTTTATTTTGGTTGTTGTCGGCAATTGCAGAGCTATCACGTGATTTGCAAGTCTTTTCATGCTCTGCAGTCAATTCATAAGTATCGAATCTTGCCTAAGGACATAGAAGAGAAAAGAGTTGAGAATAAAACGACATGAAATACAAATGGGTATCAACGCCGACCATGGGCTACTTACCTGGCAGAAATCACACTCCCACGCTGTTTCCTCCTCCTCATCTGAATCTGAATCAATAGCAATAACCTTTGCCGCTTCATCGTTAGAAGTGCTCTTCTTCTCTTCCTCGACATTGATTGGGGATTGGGACCCCTCTTTGTGTGTAGAAGGCCTTTCAAATCCATTCGGTAACTTCCTGGGGGCTAAATCCGGAACAATACTTTCATACGTCCGAGATAGTTGTGTTTGTTTATCCTTCTGAGGTTGTGCTTTCTTTTCAGGCTCCTCTTGTGAGTCACCAGGGAAGAAGAGTACATATGGATTAGCATTTGCCGACGAGTGTGTTGAGGGAGTTGGCTTCCTTTCACCTCCAACATCACGAAGTACTTCAACTGTAAGAGGTCGAACACCACTCTTTGCCAGAGCGATGAAAGACTTAAAGTCTACCATTTCAGCTCCATTCGACCCAGGTTTGCAAATAATGTCATCAACTTGCACTCCATGAATATCCGATAAAGAGTTTGGAGCGACCTCCGAGATCCGAGTTGTTGCTTCCCCTTCATGTGATGATATCAAGGCATCTTTTACACAAGTCATGCCAAGAGAACCCTCCCTGGTGATGATAAATCGATGTAGGACTTTACCTACAGAAGCAGCAGACCCCCCTAGTTTCACTAGTGAAGAATCGGTACAAGGACGGCTAACCTCAAACAAGAGAGGACGACTTGAGGCTCCAGCAAGGAAGAGCTTATATACATTGGGTGTGTCACTTTCAGTGTAGGAGGAGGGTGCTAATATCTCATCACCTACTTGCACATCATGCTTGAGGGCCATTGAGTTGGGATGAACTGTAGTCACACGGACCTTGTTAGTCTTGGTTTCTAATGTAAAGTTAAGTCCAATGGTACCTTTCTCAGATATGATGAAGCGATGAAAAGAATGTTGTTGTGGTGGTGGCGGTGGTGGTTTGGCAGCAATGGCAGTCTTTGCCAGATTGGCAACAGTATCTTTATGAGGAGGTGGAGGGTTCGGAAGACGACCGCTTTGTTGGGCAGCAGCTAATTGCTTTGCCTTGGCCGCGATGTCTTGATGGCCAGTGAAAGAAGGTCGGACCTTGGTAGTCTTCCGCACGGCCTTAAGCTGTTGAACCTTGGGAATCCAAACGCCACGAACTGCATCCCAATCACAATCTTTTCGTGCTCTACCCTTCGGCTGTGCAAAACGTCCACCGGGAGATTGTTTGGGTGCAGTAGCCGGACGAACACTACCATCTTGATTATGCCTCGCTTTTACATTGGCAGCAGAGTACCTATCTCCATACCTCTTCTGAGATTGTGGCTGACCTAGTCTTGCATTCATCTGACCCATGGCACTTATACTTGTCTTGCGGACGGCTGTTGGCACTTGACTTGGCTGCTGCTGTTGGTATTGCAGACCTACATATGCTCCATTGACATATCTCGGCACATAACTAGGAGCCGGAGGAGCTGCTCTCGGAGGTGCTGCAGTCTTCTTCGACCGGCACGTCTTACACTTGCCATCACCAAATATCATACAATCTGCACAATGATACACCTTACCACATCCATCACATACCATTAAACAATCTGCACAAGTTGGACGTTTACAGCAGGAACAGGGAGCGTAGCATTGGTTACAAATGTTGGTATCCTCACATACTTGACATGTCCCCGTGGTTGTGGATGATGTGGTCGTGTCAAAGCAGAGTGGGCATGTTGTTGCTTGTGATGTGCATTGACGTTTGTTATTCTTGTTGGTCAATTCATCACCACTCCGTTTACCATTTGACTTATCACCAGAGGCAGCAGTATCATCTTCATCCATTGCAGTAGTCTCATCAACAACCTTAGTCAATCGTCGCATTAACTCTCCAGTAGTTAAAATTTCCAAATTCTCTTCACCATAATTTGACATTGCATCAACTACTCGTTTTTCAGTTAATCGATCTTCGGTACGTTCAACTAATATTAATAAACGATTACGTATTGATTCTAATTCGGATATTGTTGTGGCGTTGTCAATACGATATTCAGAGAATCGTTCAATTTGTGGTAGTGAGGAAGTGTTGTTGTTTGTTGTAGTTGTTGAAGTATTGTTGCTTTGATTCTGCTGCTGCTGATGCTGATGCTGGGTCTGCTGTTGTTGTTGTGTATGCTGTCGTAATTCAACAGCAGCAACAGCAGCCGCTGGAGGGGGTTGATGATTGGCACCATACTTTTGTGCCCACATCGCCGTACTATTAATTTGACCATTCGTACCTACTTGACCACCAGCTGCATGTTGCTGTTGCAACATTAGCAACTCGTGATTATCGTTTTTATCAACAGATGTTGATAATCGTGCCACATCCATATCCATTTCTTGTACAGATGACGGCTTATCACTGAGGGGTGGTAACTTCTTAGTACTCTCATTTATATTCAACTTCTCCTTATCAATAAACTTTACAACACAAGCAACAATATGTCGTCCATACTTGGCAATTATTTGGGGTGGTAAATAACAATCTGATAATTCATTTAATTGTCTTGGTACTAATTGTGCTATTGACATAATATGATTGACATTTAATATGTTGGTATGTGTTGTTGTTGTTGACGAGGAGTTGCCATTCTTTTGTTCCTGTTTTTATTAGCAACAGGAGGGAAGAAAGATTTTGTGTGAGTTTACAGATTACAAATCCTGTACAAATCCACAAATATAACCACAACCCCGATTAACACAATAACTTACCAAATCAGCTAGGGTAACAGCCAGCTCTTTCAATAATACCATTAACGACCGTGTATAGTTCTCAGGTAATATCATATTCTTTTTATATTCATTTGTTAATGGACCAATGTTGAATAATGTCTTAGTTTCAGTTTGATTATTGGATTTAATACCCGAAAATGCATGTTCAATAGCCTCTGCTTGTTCTGTTGTTAGATTTGAACTGCTGTATCTGTTGGTATTATTGTTGTTTGAACTGTTATTGGTTGAGTTGCTGTTGGTATCTTCTTCTTCGTCATCGTCATCTATGTTGATAACCTCCATGGCACCACCATCATCTATATCAACTTCCATATTATCTTTCTCACTACTACTAGCGCTGCTATCTTTATTATCAACAGATGATAATTGTTCAATATCCATCTCTTGTACAGCATGAACTGCCGACGCTACACCATTCATATCCACTGCTGATTTCTTCTTTTCCCCATTAGCTCCTTTACTACTTAATCCACCATTAACATTCTTCTTCAACCCCACAGTCTGAGATTTCAACCCTGTGGCTTTTTGATTCCCCACAGTTTCATCGGATGGTGGCTGGGTAATTATTGAATTGTCAGATTCAACTGAATCCCTCCCACTCTCTTTACCTACTCCATTTAACACACCTGCAGCTTCGTTCAGTAGAATATCCTCGTTCATATCCCCATCTTTATCTTCTTCTTCATCCTCATCTCTTGAACTACTGTCACTACTACTTGAATGGTCATCGTTTAATGCTGCCATAGCCTGTTCGGCTATACTCTTGTTACACTTGGACTTTTTATTAACCTCTTCTTTACTATTTTGTGGCTGCTTAGTGGATTGTGCTTCAAATACGGGTGCAGAAATAGGTTGCTGTACAGTTTGTGGTAGTTTAGGAGGTGGTGCCAATCCGTTAGTATCAGTGCCATTTATTGTAGCGTTACTAATTAGTGGTTGTTGTTCAGCAGATTGTGATGCAGCTGCAGGTTGTGATGGTGGTTGTGGTTGCTGTGTTGTGGGCTGAGCTGTTGATTGAGCAGCCAATTTGTTAGAGACGGTATCATTAGTAAAAGTGGTGTTATTAGCAGCAACAGTAGTATTGGTAGTTGTAGTAGACTTGTGTTTCATCTTATCAGCCCAATTTATTGCTGCCTGTGAATAATTTGAACTATTTATATTATTATTAACTGTGGTATCTGAAGCTGCCGCGGCGGCCGTGGGGTTGGAATTATTGTTAACAATAGAGGTATTGGTATTGACATTTGTGGTATTTGTGGAGGGTAGTTTGGTATCATTTGAGATAGTATCACCATTGTTAGACGGTGCACCTTCATATGTCATTTTTTCTTGACTAGTTTCCTTATTGGTCTCCGCCGCCGAAGTAGATTCAGCGTTGGACGACGAAGACACTGCGGCAGCTAAACGTGCACGAGATGCAGGAGAGGGTAATGTATTATATTCTAAATCTGATACTACCTTAACATATGATGGCATGATTGTGTTGTTGATTTTTGAGGGTGTACCTTCTTGTGGAAAAATGTTATACTCGTGATATCGATATAGGTTAGGATGAGAATTAGAGATTGCCGGCCAACGGATGACAACTTTACACTTGATGGTGGTAGAGGATTTTTTATAGATGGTACAATCCAAGAGTTTGATATAATATGAGCTTGCAACAATGAGGTCGATTTTTGATCAAGATCGATGTGGGTAAGGTGGCAATTGGGAGTCTTTTAATATTAATTGGAACAATTTTCAATCCTATCGGTTCACAATTACAACCAGATTGATTGTCTTGGCCCTCTTGGCGTAACTAGCTCTCCACATCTTTAACCTGCTCTCCATACTTCCTCCGCTGGCGGGCGTTAATAATAGTTAAGATATTACTGCATAATTATTTGTTGCAAATAATAAATATATGCTTCATTTAGTAGTGTGAGGGTATATATCATAATCATATCATTTACCTATTGCAAAAGTTCACGCGAAAATTTACATCAGAGGTTTGATGTTCTATTGGCTGCCTATCATATTACAATTAACTACTTATTAATACTGCGGATTAAAGCGATTATATCTATTTTATAATCTAATAAAAAATGGCAAAGACTAAGAGAAAACGGAATTACAATCAGATTGTGAGTTGGGAGGAAAGGTGTGAGGAGCTTGAGGAATACAAAAGAGAGAAAGGAAATTGCAGAGTTCCTAAGAGATACAAAGCCAATCCAAAGTTTGGAAAATGGGTGGAGATGGGTGGATACACAGCGTCAAGCATACAAGAAAGGTAAGCTTTCCGAAGAACGTATCAATCTTCTAAATGGTATTGGATTTGAGTGGGAACGACGAGTGGGTTGGGATAAAAGGTTTGAACAACTCAAGAGATATAAAAAGGATCACGGAGATTGCAATGTCCCTCGTAAATACAAGGCTAATCCACAATTGGGAGAATGGGTGCATGAACAGCGTAAGTTATACAAGAACGGTAAGCTATCAAAAGAACGTATCAATCTCCTTAAAGGGATTGGATTTAAGTGGGTGTTAGGCCGTGGGTATAAGCCACCAGCAGTAGTAGAAGTATCTGATGATGAAGAAGACCACTCGTCGGCAACTCCTTTATCTGAGGATGAAGCAGAGAAGAAGAATTAAGAATACTTCGTCGGATGATGGAGAGGTGGAGGATGGCGGGGATTTTGGAGGGGGTGGGGATTCATTAGATTTTAATAACGATGATGGTGATATCCTCAGATCAAAAGATGTGAACGACGAATCAGAAGCTCTCTCAAAAGAGATCAAGCAGTTGAAGGAGGATATGAAGGCAATGACTGAGAAATGTGAGAAGAGAGGACATATCATTGAACTTCAGAAGAAGAAAGAAAAGCTCCTTGAACAGAAGGTAGATATACTTGAAAAGCAGAAAGGGCTGGCTTTGGGGGCAAACAATGATTTACAATCATCTTTCTTTACCAAGATTGAGTTGTTACAACAACAGTTAGGAGATGCTAAGGCAGAAGTTAGTACACTACAAAACAGAATTAAGGAGCTGGAAGACAAGTTGGACGCCGCACGTGCCAACCGTCGAATCCCCAAGAGGAAATATACTGGTTCGCCAGAGTCTCTCAATCCAGGATCACGGAAGTCACCAAGGCGTGTTTACCGACCAAGGTACATTACCGCACGTATATGAGTACAAGAAGATGTATTAGGGATGGGGGATATTAGTTGACAAAAGGCATATGTCGAGAGACAAACTCAGGGCTTAATAGAGGGAGTCTCAATATGACTTTGCTTGTGTAGTTGTGTGTAATTATAAAGTAAGTAATACTGTGAACATATGATATGTCTATTGATACTTAGATACAATACGATGATATGCCAAACTAGTTAAGCAGAAAGAAGAGTACGAGAGACACAGGTATCCTTTTTGGGTATCCTTGACTCTGCTGCTATGCTTCCTGCTTCACTCAAAGTCTCAGAACTCACGCCCTAATAATATGTACTACAGAAGTGAAGCCACTAATTAATACATGAGGTAGATGTTGACAATGAAGGGCACCTATCTTTTACCCAGCATGAGAAGACTTGAGACAGAATCAATGTCACAGTCATATTTTCATGTCACCTTCTTCTTATATATCAAATATATCTAAGAAGGTATAGAAGAGATTAAGATATGGATGATAACACTATAAAGGAAGGTGCCATAGTAGCTCGTCTAGATGAGGAGGAGTGCCATCGTCCAGATGAGGAGGATGAGTTTTTTGAGAATGATGATAAGAGACACATCAGCAATAATTCGCCGCCACCAACAATAATCAAATCAATCTTCAATGGTGGTCGATTCTTCGATGCATTCATGATGGAATCTGCTCAACTAGTTGGACAATCACTCTTATCATTACCATGGATATTCAGTTTAATGGGGTATGCATCATCAATATTCTTCATACTCTTCTTTTCAATACTATCCATGTGGACAAATCATCTTGTCATAACAATGTTAAATCAATACCGGTATGAGATTAAGATTGCAAATGATATACGGTCACAAGATATACATTATGTAGCATCCTATCATGATGTTATATCACACTTCTGTGGTAGGAATTGGGGTATATTTACACTAATAGTAGTTGCAATTGCTTTGTTGGGTTTATGTGTTGCACAAATTATAGCCACGGCATCAAATATATTCTTATTACAAGATGAAGAAGATTATGCATTAAGTAAGAGAAGCTTGACGTTGATTGTTGGGGCAGTATTCTTATTGATATCATTAATACCATCGGCCAGGGAGTACCGTCCATTTAGTGCATTAGCTCTCCTGGCAACATTCTATACAGAATTTATATGACAGTTGCCTCCGTTGTCGATGGCAAAGTTGATAATGTTCAGTATGATCATTTGGATGGATTTATTAATTACTTCTTGGGATTAGTAGCCATTATTTTCAACTATGGTGGAATGTCCGCTACTGTTGAGAAGGCGGATGTCATGGATGAGAGTGTTACACAAACATATGATGTGGCATATATATACGCCGTATTATACTCGTTTGTGGTTACTATATCAGTTGGTGTTAGTGCATATTGGAGCTTTGGATCACTTTGTCAATCGGCACCTAATGCATTTTATCTCTTTCAGCCGAGTACTGCACGAACAGTGGGAGTGATACTCATGAGTTTGCATGAATATGTCGCATTTGGATTGTTTGCCAATCCACTCTTTCATATCATTGAAAAGGCAATGAAGATTCATGGTGCAAAGTTTGTACCTCGGCGGTTGGGTGTACGGTTACTATTGTGTCTATTCTTTGTCTTCCTCAGTGTATTGGGTAAGTTGTCTATGACGAGATATTTCATAGGTCTGAAACTCTGGATCATCTACTCACATATCTCTTTCTCATATATCTTCCTTCCATATGTCTGAACATATCATGTGCACAGCTCCGTTCTTTGGTGTTATCAATGGTCTATTTGCAGCCTTTACAACAACTTTTGCAACATATTGTATCCCTCTATATTTATATAACAAGGCATTCTCGGAAGATCAGACCAAGGAGTTGAAAAAGCAGCACCCTGCCATTGTTCAAAGGCTAGCTGGTTTTAAAGCAATACGTTGGTTCAATTGGATCCTCGGCACCGCTGTTCTAATCTGTGGTGTTGGGTTCGGAGGGTATTCCGCCTTGGTATCGTTGATACAGGAAGTGGATACGTTTAGTGCCTTCCCTGAGTGTTATGAATGTTAATGTTGAGATGGGGCTTCAGTCCATTGTAGGATACCTCTCCAATCATCGTGTGTGATACAGTGATATGCACTCTCAAGAGATTAATAGCACACATGAAACTAATCAAAGTCTTTATGATGTTAACCTTTCTAATATATTAATCAAGGTTTATACTACTCTTACTGCGATCAGCATCTTAGGGGAGGTATACACGGTATCTTAAACATATCTCAATTGTCGGGCAAACTAGCATCAACAACAGAATACCGAACAAACAGCAACAACATTGTAACAAGCTAGAAGCCCAATCACTCTCCACGAGACTTGCTTGGTGAGCTAGTAGGTTCATGGGCGCTTGCTTGGTGAGTTTGTAGGATCACGGCTATCGCGAGACAACTTGTTTGGTGCGCTCGAAGGTGATCACGACTACCGCCAGTAGGCTTGGTACGAGGAGGCCCTGCGGCAATGATAGATGGCCCTGGGAAGCTTGGCCCCCAACCTGGCTTCTTATCTCTTCCAGGTGCTACAAGGTCTCCTTCATCTTTATCTGGATCATTACTTTTAGGCAAGCGGTTGGTGAACTGGTGTTGTTGATTCCGCACATGTGTATCCAAGAAGAGAGGGTAGTGGAGGGTCAGGCACAATCCATTTCGTTCCCCTGTTTCACAATAAGAAACAACGCTATGCTTACCGTGCTACAGGTCTCAAAATCAAAGGTACAGCACTCTGTTAAGACACACCAGTCTCGTCCACAATCATATGTCTTAACCGGCTTACATTGGGGTTCCTCAGGCAACTTTCGCCCCCCGCGGACGCCTCCTTCGTCAGATGCATTAGCACCGGCGGATAGATAAAGTAGTGTGGCTAAAGATAGTTTCATCTTGATTGTTCTTGATGTATTTGGTTGTTGATTTGGTTGTTATGAGTAAAGAGAGAAGTGAAGTAGTGGGTTGTCTGTAATCACTCTCGAAGACCAAAATCAAGACTCAAGACCAAGTTTGGCGATCAAGACCAGTTTTTTGCAATACTGCCTATATTATCCATTGCCAGAAAACGACCAGGCATGGACCAGGCTGGATCTCAGATCTGTCAACGGTGTGCACCTTGAGTAGACCTTTCGTATATCCTTGTGGGTAATATTGGTATCCTATTGTGAGGCAATGCAGTGACTAAGTGTGGAATCTTTAATCACCCCTGTGGAGATGGAAAACCCTTACATAAATCCTGCTTTTCTGACTTATTTCATTGGAGTTTGTTGGACTGTAGTAGTTTAGAATACTCCAGAACTAAATGTTCAAGGATCTGATATCTAAGAAAATCTCATTCGTTTGGAACTACTATCCACCGCAGGACCTTCTACTTGACACGACATACTACTACTACCTCCACCAACCCATCTTTCACAAATTGATGGACAAAGTCGAATAAAACGATGTAACGCCGCATGTCGTCTATTATAATCCTTCTTTGTAAATAATTCATCTTTTGAAGCAAATTCATCTGATCGTTTTGTATTGTATACTTCATAATTTGCAATCGAGGCTAATAATCGTGGTAAGAGATGACCTGGTAGTTGTTCGTATAGTTTAATATTGGTATTGAAAATGAAATGATGTAAAACTACCTTTTGATTGACAATGTAGGATAACTTATTCTTACTGCTTCCATTGTTGGAAGATGATACCTGATTGGAACTACCTCGGTTGTTGAATCGTAATGAGTATTGCATTGACAGCTTGCTCTTCTTTTCTAATTCGACATTTTGATGAAGCGTTGTGGCCCTAACCCTAGTAGGCAATGACAAGGTCTGAAGGGTATGGTTCGAATTGATAATATCAGTAACGTTGGGAAAATTGCATACTGTTTTCATTAAAGAATGCATACCACTTGAGGTCATAGTGGCATTACCATCTAATAACAAAGTCTTGAGATGTTTATTGTTCATCAATCCATCAGATAATGCTAACTCCTAACCCTATCCGATTGTTTTTAAGACACAATCTATTCAATACACAATTTCGATTGGCTAAGAGTGTAATAGCAATAGCAGCACATCCATCATGCTTCAGTCTATTATCATTTAATTCCAATGAACGCAACCCTAAATGATGAGATTCTAAAGCTGTGCACAGTATACGACATTCCTCATCATTCAAACCCGTATGGGATAAATCTAGATATTTCAATGATGTTGGTTTTGTAGATAATATGCTTGATATTTGATTTGAACCTGTTAATCCGCCAAGCGAGTGATGTGTAGCAGATAAACTTGTCAACTTGGTGTTACTTTGAAAGAATTGCAACAAGTGTTCAGAGAAGAGTCGTCCATCTTGCAAATTGACATTATTGAATGATAAACGTCGTATACTTCTATTCTTATTTAGTTGAGTGTAGAATGCATTGAGTGTCTGTGGCGAATGGCGTGACGAGTTGTGATAAGTATGTTGTACTAATTTGATATCTAATCGAATTAGATTTGTGTTGGTTGCAATTGCTTGACCTAGAAGCTCCCAATCTTGTACATTTCTTGGACGATAGTAGATTGTTGATTTCTTGGTTGGTTTACCACTTTCTAGGATAAGTAGTGAGGTTAGTGATGTATCGTTTTGTTGTAAACGATGTAGTATTGGGTGTATTGTATTTTGTTGCTTGGCATTATCATCAATGCTAGTCATTTTGCTTGTGGTTGATGATGCACCGATTGATGCGCTGCCTATCGACGAAGACGGCCTTGGAGGGCAAGGGGGTGAAGAGGATGATAAACTAGCAATATTATTATCTGCTTCCCCACTCAGCCGCCGCAATAGATTAGACTGCATATCATTACATAGATAGGCGTAAGAAACGATAACGCAACTACTAAACTAAAACCTCATAATTGGGGAGTAAATCAGCCAAACGTCTTTTATGTTGAGCCCGAAGTCAAGGATATCACCCCACTATTGCAGTTTAGAAGAGGAGGAGATATATTATTGTATGGGGGGTTCTCCGCATGATGATGAATGGCAACAACTGAAATATAAATGACAGATCTAACTCCCTCTCGATCTACCACCGAGTGGAGATCAATCTTCAGTTGTTTGATGATCAACAAACAACAAAACTCTGAAGATGACGATGATGATGTCGACAATGAAGGACACCTTCTCTTACTACCAATTAGCAAAGCACCATTGCAAAAACATGCCGCTACTACTCCCGAAACAAAAGCGGCCTCTTCCGAAGAGGAAGATAATATAAACGATTCATATCATCTTCATCGATGTGATATCGGATCTTCTTCCGAAGAAGATGATGTCACACCAAACAACCTCGCTAACTTATCAATAGTCGATCCATCATCGCCACGTCGACGTATTATACCACCACAACGTCTACCCAAGGTGGTAGTATTCAATCATAACGATATCAATACTGATTGTGATGATACCACACAAGAATGCTGTGAAATGCTCTCAAAAATAACACTCCCCAAAGATAAGAAGAAAATTACAACACATTATCATGTATTATTATTTAATTCAATTACACGATATCATAATGTTGATGCGGCTATATCATCAATAATACAAATACATACTAATTTATTATCAGTACATACGTTGATGAGTGGATTTCAGTTAGTTGTTATACTTAATATGCATACCTTAACTGTATTTCGTCAGCCGTTTGTGATGTTTACTCAAACATCAATGGTTGAATCAATACCAGCTACAGTACATCAGCATATAGCTACCTCACTACTCATCGTCGGATGTACATTGAACATACTTGGTTTATTGATTAGTTTATATACAATTATACATCTTAAATCAATTGAAGATGAAAGTACAAGGACACAAGTATCATTTATACTTGACAATTACAAATACTTCTATTGCAGTGATTTATTTGCATTTGGTGCAGCTATCTTTATTCTATGTCATGTTAATTTGATTATATATGATATATTACCCTTCATATGTTGTGTCCCCTTCAATATATTGAGCATACTTGTATTCGGTATAGTGGTATACAAGTTTTATAAATCATCAAAGACCAATAGTAATAGTAAGATATCAAAATCAAAAAGACGAAAGCATATAATGAAATTAGGCAAGGCAACGATTAAACGACGACAAAAGTTATACAAAATGTTCAAATTACATTGATTATTATACATCCTACATGACGAATATACACCTATATGGCTCTACATTGATATCTACTCTACTTCCTATCCTATTAATCTGTACAATACACAACTGTTGATTGCTCATAATCCTAATGATGCAAGCTCAATATAGTACGATTCCATTCAACATTAAACTGAGAATTCATCGAAGATACTTGAGCAATCTTAATGATTCGAGTATTCTCATCTTCAAATGATAGATTATGCTGTTCATCTAACACACTACGAATGACCAAGTTTCTCCGCTTTAATAACATTTTATGTATCAGTGGGCATATCATATGTTCAATACCGTGTATTGCATGGTAGAAGAAGTGATCAGGCTCAATATGATTCATCGTTATATCTAATGCATCGATCGGAGTATCATCAGAAGAAGAACCGGAGACTGCATTTGCAACTCTTTTAATTAATCGTCTGGCGGTTCTGGTGGTTAGCTTTTTGGCAGACTCTTTATTGGAAGAATTGAATGAATCTAAGGCATCTTTTGTATACCAACTTTCTCGTATATCGGATGCTGTAGGCGATTGTAGGATGTAAACTTGTGATGTTGGGCAGAAGGATACAGTCCTTCTTCGTGTACTTTTTGTTGCAGAAGCTAGTAGTCATGCTCTTGTGCTCCATTGGCGGCGGTGATGAGCAGTCGGTATTGCTATAGAATGAGGAGTTCATATCGAATGTTTGATGTATTTTAATCTAAGGACATAACTATTGAATCATTGTTACTCTGTGCTATAATCTCTTGCAATCCTCCAGATCGGGGTTTCTATTACGACTAGAGAGATGACATAGGGAATAATAATTTCAAGCATAGGCCAGATTAAGATGACTGTTGAATCAATAACTACTTTACATAGCCTAATAGAGTACCCCCCGACGAGGGATTCAAGGCTGGTTTGCTATTCACGAAGCATACTATCCATAACTTATACTTGACAGCTTTCTGCAGCAACTGGTGGTAATGTGGGCACTTCTACTGCCATAGATGCTCCTTCTTCTTCCCTCTGTTGTGGTGGTACAGGCATAGGTCCATCTTCTCTCTTCTGTGCAGGAGCAGGTCCGCGACGCGACACCCAAATAAACCCAATACCCTCAAGACGCTCCTTTTGTTCAGGTGATAGCTTATTCTTCTTGAATAACTGACGCTGCCTATCCACCCATAATCCCAACTGTGGATTAGGTTCATACTTCTTCGCAGGAACTCGGCAGTGTCCATTCTGATCTTTGTATTCTGATAGCTGCTGGAATCTTTCATCCCAACTCACACTGCTCGTTGCACCACGTGCCGACGTCGCCCCATTTTCATTTCCCGACCTACGCCCACGGCTTACCCCTCCTGCCCAACTAAATCCAATCCCTTGAAGACTTTCAATACGTTCCTTTGATAACTTCCCATTCTTGTACTTGGTGCGGTTGGTATTCACCCAACTTGCCAATTGTGGATTAGCCTTGTATTTACGAGGAACATTACAATCTCCATGATCCTTCTTATAATCCTTGAGTTGTTCAAACCGTCCATCCCAACCCACAATCTTATGACGTACCCATTCAAACCCAATACCATTCATAGACTCGATTTGTTCAGATGATAGTTTACCCTTCTTGTATGCAGTACGTTGATTTTCCACCCAGTTCCCTAACTGTACATTTTTTGAGGTTTTTCCATATGTTGAAATATTGCAATTCCCATTCAATAGTTTGTATGCCTTGAGCTCCTCAAGTCTTTCATTCCACCCAACAACCTTACGACATTCCCACTCAAATCCAATCTCATTTAAAAGTTTAATCCGTTCAGGTGATAACTTATTCTTCTTATATAATTGACGTTGGGACTTTACCCAGCTTCCCAATTGTGAGTCTCGGGGAATACTTTCTCCTTGTTTCTTTTCCTTTAGTTGATTGTACCGTTCATTCCAGGTTTTTTCATATGTTGTTAGTTGCTGCCCGGGCGTACTATCCTTTTCCTTCTTGGATTTTGTTGCTTTAACTTTCGGTACACCCTTGATTTTAGTATCATCTTCATTTACGGGTGGCAACGTGGGCATAGTAGCCGTCTCGTCCTTCTTGGATTTTGTATTCTTAACTTTAGGCATTATTATTGTGTTGTGTTGTGTTTAATTGTATACTATGCCACGGTATTAGGATATACCTTTAGCAGAACTCTAATATCAATAATATTTTTTAGGGTGAACCTTCTTGCAACAAAGTTGAAAAATAGTTTATATGATATGATATCCTCACACTCTACGGAAATAAATATCTAACAAATTGCAATAATATATCCACTGTCAACGCCGGTCTAGGATATTAGGAGAGTCTCAGAGACGCAGTTAGGTGTAGGTGATATGAACAATAGAGTTAGTGATGATGTCAGTTTTCATGTTTCTCGTAATGAAAATTCTGTTTAGGATACCCCTAGCATCATGGATAACTAACTACATAGCATGAACTCGGACCGGAAATTCAACATCATTAAAACTATTTAGAGAACTTAAGCTATCAGTTCTAAACATTATTATCCGGTATTAGTAATAACGATACATCTCACTAGCTAATTAATCTCACCCAGTATGCCTCTAGAGTCTAGAGAGACTGAGACAAAAAGAGTGACTCATATCCATATCAGCTCTAAACATATAGTATTAGTAATAGCGATACTCCTCTTGCGCAGCAGCAGCCTTATCCCTCTGAGGACTCTTAATCTCGCTTAAGTATACTTGATATAATTGTAATGACTTCATGTAATCTTCTTTTGTTGCATCTCCGTCTGTGTACAACTTTTTGATCATTATTAAAGAATCAGCATATCCATCTCTTGCTGATATCATATAATGCTTGAGGGCTCTGTTTACATTGCCTTCTTCCAGATACTCATTACTGCCAACATTATGCCTTGCAGTTTCATTCCCTTTCATAGCACCCAACTCATAATAGTAATGAGCCTTTTTCATGTCAACTTCGATTCCTTGTCCAGCATGATGAGCACAACCAATATTGAGATATGCTTCAGCATTCCCAAGCTCAGCTGCCTGATGGAATAGTTCTAATGCCTTGTTGTAATCTTGTGGAAATCCATATCTCCCATCTCGATAGTTACACCCTTGGTTGTTGGTTGCCGAGGGATCTCCAGCATCTACTCGTTTATTTAACCTTTCTGCCGTCATTTCTCCTGAAATTGATGCTGGAGTTCTGCAAAAAGGACACTTTATATCATCAACTTTGTTGCCTTGATTGTCGTAAACAGGCGCATAAACACATCCACTGCATATAACTTTTCCACAGCACTCATAATATCTACTCCCCGATTTTAGGAAGGGTATTCGTAGAAAACAAATTGGACAATCTTCTTCTACTGGTGGTTGCTTAAATAGCTTTTCATCGTATAACTCCGCGGCAATTTTAAGTTCTTCATCATGTTTCTCAGTTGCAAGTCTGATAAGTTCCTCGCAATCTTTCTTATGCTTCTTTTTGTGTACCTTTTTACATACAGCGTTGCAATACCTCACTTGTTTACATTTGTTACATACGTTGTTCACGTCATCACCTTCTTTACCGCAATTGGCACATACCGATACGGCGGCACCTATCCTCATGTTCTGTAACTTATCGTTAACATCACATGTAACATCATCTTTAAATTTTGATGCACCTTCTTTGCATACCTCGGATGTGCTCATAATAGTATACCCAAATAGAGTTGTTTCGGAATATCTTGTTTAACTATTACTATAAAAGCTAATGATTAATAGTGTGATAATAACACTGCATTCGATGATGACGGCATATGTACTAAATAACTGCCATAAAAAAAACTCACAAGAAGCAGGTGATTGAGAAGATATAAGATACCAAGATGTTCGTTGTGATATTATACATAATACATATCAAGCTGATTTGATATCATGAATATATATGTGTGTGGTTGGGTATAAGGTCTTTGTATAATATTCATATGGTATGAGGTATGAAGTTGCTTAGATATTTCTAAATATCAATATTTTAGATAGTTGTGGACCTTATGACAGCAGCCTAGCACTCAGTTTGTTGCATAATAATTGATGCGGTCTATTCTCTCTATCTATTGCAGCGGCTGAAATTACGTGGGGAAGCAGATAATAATATGGCTAGTTTATCATCCTCTTCACCTCCTTGCCCTACAAGGCCGTCTTCGTCGATAGGCGACACATCAGTCGGTGCATCATCAAGCAAAACCAAAATGATGACGAGCACAGACAATGCCAAGCAACAGAATACCATACACCCAATACTAAAACGTTTACAACAAAACGATACATCACTAACCTCTCTACTTATCCTAGAAAGTGGTAAACCAACCAAGAAATCAACAATCTACTATCGTCCAAGAAATGTACAAGATTGGGAGCTTCTAGGTCAAGCTATTGCAACAAACACAAATCTAATTCGGTTAGATATCAAATTAGTACAACATACTTATCACAACTCGTCACGCCATGCATTCTATGTACAACTAAATAAGAATAGAAGTATACGACGTTTATCATTCAATAATGTTGATATACAAGATGGAGAGCTCTTCTCTCGATGCTTGTTGCAATTCTTTGAAAATAATGTCAAATTGACAGGTTTATCAGTTACACATCATTCACTTGGCATATGGTCAGATCAACTATCAAGCATATTAACTACAAAACCAACATCTCTCAAATATCTCGATCTATCGTATACGGGTTTGAATGATGAGGAATGTCGTATACTATGCACAGCTTTACAATCTCATCATTTAGGGTTGCGTTCATTAGAATTAACTGGCAATAATCTACGACATGGTGGATGTGCTGCTATTGCTACTGCACTATTGGCCAATCCAAACTGTGTACTGAATAGATTATGTCTTCAGCATAATCAAATTACTGATCAAGGAGCTCGAGCGCTATCTGATGGATTGACTAACAATAAACACCTCAAGACATTACTATTAGATGATAATACTGCAATGACATTGCAGGGTATGAATAATTTAGTACAAGTATTGAGCAATACACCAAATGTTACTGGTATTATCAATTCGAATCATACACTTCAGACATTGACATTACCTATTAAGCATAGAAGTTATACGTTGGGATTATCTAATGAAAGCAAGTTGTCAATGCAATATTCATTACGATTCAATCGGGGTAGCCCCTCTTCCAACAGTGTCAATAGCAACAAGAAGAAGGTATATTGCATTATCAATCAAAAGGTAGTTCTCCATCATTTCATATTCAATACCAATATTCAATTATATGAACAACTACCTGGTCATCTGTTACCACGAGTATTATCCTCTATTGCAAATTATGAAGTATACAATACAAAACGATCAGATGAATTTGCATCGAAAGATGAATTATTTACAAAGAAGGATTATAATAGAAGACATGTGGCATACATCGTCTTATTCGACTTTGTCCATCAATTTGTGAACGATGGGTTGTTGGTGGTGGAGGAGGTAATAGTAATGTGTCACAAGTAGATTGGGTGGAGAATGATAGTTCCAAACGAAAGAGATTTTCTTAGATATCAATAATAAAACGTCCGATATGTATGTAGTTAGTACTCTAAACTACTAACAGTCAACAAGTCCAAGTCGAGAAATTAGTCAGAAATCGTGACAAGTGTTGGGTGGTCAATCGTACTACTCTTCTACTCTTCCATGAACTATCATATATAGAATTGGATACTGGTTAAGATCTTTTTCTTACATAGATAGATGAGATTTATCATTGATTTCTTCCAAGAGAACATATTTGTAAGCCCCCAAGAAAGAATGAGGAGATACGACCTATTATGTCTCAAAAGTATCTTGGGCATCTCTTTTTTGAGCTAGAATCAGGCACGATCATCAAGTTCAAGTAGTGGTCGAACAAGAGCAACCACATCATACACGGCTGCTCTTCTTTTGTACTCATTATTATCAACAGAAATCAAAACAATATACATCAATTATCATGAAGCTATTCTCCATACTATCTCTGGCTGTCGTATCACAATCACAAACATTTGCAACATGTACAATCTGCGCTGATGGTATTACTGCGGGTGAAGACTTTGTCCTTCCAGGATCGGATGATGGTGAGAACCCACCAGCAACCTGTAAGATGATAGTCGATCAGGCTAAGGCCTTGAGCGAAGGTGATAACAGTTGTGAAGGGTTGAAAACGTACGAGGGATACTGTTGTCCTAAGGTTCAGGAGAATCCGTGCCCTTTTTGCCCGAATGGCATCTCTGTATCTGGCGATTTCAAACCATTCGATGGAGATGATGTTACGTGCAAGGATATCGTTGATGTGATTTCGACAGTTGATGCCGACTCAGACATGTGTAAAAGGATTCCTGATCCCAACCCTTGCTGTCCTGATACTGATAGAGAGACCTCAACACCAACATCCAAACCAGTTACCAACAACCCCACATTGCAACCTATGATTAAGACAACTACCAAGTCTCCAGTATCTGTTAGTATTCTAATGACAGAACAACCGTCTAGTAGTGCAGTACCCACGGCTTTGTTATATTATGCTGACTGGAGTAATGGATTAAATGGATTATGTAAGAATGATCCTCAAAAGAGACCAACTTACACATCACTTTATCAGAGTGTAGAGGCTTGTTGTGATTCATCGTAAGTGATATGCAAAGTGTGATAGTGATATGACTCTTTAATAATATATCTTACACTATTTGCTTGTTCAACAGATTCTATTGGAGTGTTGACGACTGCTTAATGAAATCTAACCAACAAACAACTGGCAGTCCAACTTCGAAAACCTCATCCCCGATTACACTAGATCCATCAGCCTCTCCATCATTTATGCCAACTGAAAGTGACCCAATCAACCAGCCGACTACAGCAAATCCTTCAGTCTCTCCTTTAATTGTTAGCAGCTCACCAACGAAATGTAAGTTGGTTGCCCTGTGACAAATCTTTCTTTTTTCTGAATTAAACTGATATCTACTGATATCCATATGATATGTTCTCTCTCTAAATCTCTCAATGCAAGCCCCTACCAATCTACCCACAAGATTAGTTACAAATAGTCCATCATACAAACCAATCAGCAATAGCCCTACACTGAAACCTACCGGAACAAATAAGCCAGTTACCACTAGTCCCATAACAGTGATGCCAACTGAAAGTGATCCCAGCAACCAGCCAACATTCGAGCCTGTTAATAATAGTAGTAGTAATAGTATCTATGTTGACGGATTTACATTCATCGGTAACGGAAACTGTGAAAATTCCGAAGGATATACCTATTCATGTGATACCATTGATGATAGTATAGAAGGCGTTGCGGCGTGTGCTGAAGCCTGCAAGGAGGCATATTCATCTGATGAATCTTTTGTAGGAATCGTCTTTGTTCAAGATCCATCCAAATGGTGTGACTGCTTGATGGATGAAAGTGGTATCGGGGGTATAACTAATGCTACTCCATATTGGTCTGAGCTTGGTAGTGAGAACCTTTGTTATAGTTACAACAACCATTCTCGCCCAACAATGTCAACACCTCCTACATCATCGGCATTATGGTGGGAAAGTTCGAATATTATTTCAGATGATTCTCTGATTAATGGCGACATTGATGACATAACTGGCCTAAGCAACTGCACAGACTATTGGATGGGCATTGAGGATGGATGCCTTCCTATGAACATGGGTAAACCTTGTATAACCTGCCCTGATAGCTCAGAACAGGAGATAGCAAAAAACGACTGTCAGGTGACCGATTTTATTGTGACATCTCAAATGTTTAGTGCAGATGATATTATGTGCGAACAAAGCAAGGCAAATGAGATGGTATGTTGCCCTAAGTTGGTTCAAGATGACCCTTGTCTTCTTTGTCCCAATGGCATTAGTGGTAATGAAGAAGTTAACCTATTCAATGGTGATCTGGATACAACATGTAAAGACTTTATTGATGACTTAAAGGACTATCCTGCCGGCTCAATGGATTGCAAGCTAACCGTGGAGGCTATGGTTGATAACCCTTGCTGTCCGGGCAAAGTCTTGTCAGCTCCAACCCCAGACTTGTCTACCGCCAACCCCGTCCCCACGGACACGGAGATCTCAATCTCGGCTGATGAGCCAATTGATGTGTCTGGAGATGTTGATGTTGATGTGCCTACAAAGGAGCCCACAGCAATTGATGACAACGATGGATTTCCTGATGACGATATAACTATAAACTCGGCGGCATCCCTCGGTGGCTCTGTGTTCATTGTCTCTACTATATTGATGCAACTGGTGTACGTAAATGTGCAGTAGGCAATTCTTATTAGTTTGGTGTGATGTGAGGACTTAGTAAATGTTAAGTTTAGAGTAATTGTCTTGAAATCAAACACACATGATGCTACCTGCAATATGATAATAGTACCTTAGTCATGTAAGAGATGACGAGTTTGGGCATCCCTAGGCATCTTAGGGATTCTACTTTGATGAGAGATACAAGGTGGAGATGCGACTCAAAGTATCTTGGGCATCTCTCTCTTGAGCTAGAATGAGGCACTAGTAGAAGAATCAAGAGCAAGATAAGTAGATGATTGTAGAACTTCAAGTTCTAGCATGCGTGCATAAACAATACTAAGCGATCAGTATCAAGATAAAGCAACATCATGTCATCGTCATCAAATACCAACAGTCAAAGCGATATAGATATTGAGGAAGGCCAATCGCATCTCTCACTCTCAACAACGTCAACATCCAATGATGTTGATCAAGCCGTGTCAACTACCGATACGGACCAATCTAATCAACCAAACGGTATTGTCGGTTTAGAGCAAGTAGATGAAGATGATACTGCCGGCCTGCCTCTACCGATGGGTATGGCTGAAATGATATCAAATGCGGTCGAACCTCTGGAACAGACCGGAAAAGTTGAACAGATCGATGATGATGATGTTGGACCTGAGCCTCCTACTGTAATGTTGGAAGCCTCTTTAAATGCTGCAGATCCTCAAATTGCAAGTAAGCTTACACCGACAATATCAAACAACTTAGCATCTGTCAATGAGCTTAGTCCGCCCGTGCCATTCAATTCGGCAGAGTTTGAACAAGATACCATTGCAAAGAATAAAGCAAAAGATGAGATGAATAGACAGCTTGCAGCCGTATCTAATGGTGAAGACGAGGCAGTAGTATTGACACCTTCGGATGAGGCTTCAATATACGAACCGCCAAGGGAAGTAATTGAGGGCAGAGAAGGTATGTCAGATAATACCAATACAGGAAGAGGAGGTACTACAAACAGAAGAGGCTGGGATGATATAGAATCTAGGGCGGCTCGTCGGGATATAGAATCACAGGCAAGAACTAACAATCACGAGGATACAGCGGATAGTATTGATAATGATTCAATGGCAGAAGCCAATGTAGAAGTTCCAACGCCAACAAATCAAGAAGGGCTACCAGAAGTAGAGGCCTACTTGGTCGAGGAAGTGGAAGAAGAGGTATACATTGCTACTCCTACACTACCTTGGTGGAAACAACGACGGACAAAGATCTTACTTGCAGCAGTGTTATTGACTGTGTCAACACTGGCAATTGCTCTGGGTGTGTTACTTTCTCGGCCTAGCTCCACTACAGTGAATATGATTGTTAATAGTACGATTGCCCCGTCAGTTAGTTTAGCTCCATCGTCTAGTTCGGCTCCATCCTCTTCTCCAACCGAATGTGTTAATAAGATCATATCAAATGTACAAGACATAGATTTGCAGAAGGATTTACAGTTTGAGGAGACTAATGACCTGCTTTACCCAAAAGTAGCAGTAGATGGGAGGAATATGGTAGTAGTTGCATTAGATGGAAAGTATGCGGATAACTTTCAGTATGATGGTCCGGTGATTGTAACCTTTTACTCATTAGATAGTGAAGACAAATGGCAAAGAGAACGTCCCATTCGTGTGTATAATATGGGTACTGGTAATAATTTGAGTCGTATTCATTCGGTGGCTCTATCTGGTACAACAGCTTTTGTAGGGTTTCCAAGTTCCAATGCTGGTACTGGTGACATAATTGTGTATGAACAAGATCGATTTGGGTGGGTGAGGGTGGATAATGTATTGACTGCAACTAAGACCGGCTTTTTCGGACAAAACATCTGCCTAAGTGGGAATCTAGCCTATGTGGAAGACCTTCAAAATACATTTCTTTATCATCGAAAGGATAATGGCAAATGGATGCAGTTGGATACAATTGATAATGGGCTTGAAACTGTTGATTGCTCAATTTCAGGAGATTCTATTGCTGTATACAGTCAGGGATTCGTCCAACTCTACAATTATGATGAAGAGCAGAATGAAGTCAATCCTACCCTAGAACCGATTGCTACTAAAAGTGTCAGCTTTATAGAATTGAGTAATGACTATCTTCTTTACTGGGATAAAGATGGTGTCTTTATCTACTACCGAAATGACATGAATAAAACATCATCTTTGCTCCAGCAACTCAACGTTACTATTCCATCTGATTATCGACTAGGTCCTAAGAACGTCAACTTGATGGTACTTGACAATGATATTCTGGTAGTGAGAGGATACAATCGTACACACATTTATTCATTACAAGCCGGTAGCTGGGTAGAGAGTATCACATTAGATGAATCATATGATAATTATCAACTCTCTGGCCGAACTCTTCTTGTTACCAAGTACAACTATACCTCATTGACTGGTGAAATATCCTCAATAAATATTCAAGACTGTACACAAGATATGCCTACTCAGTCGCCATCATTATCATTCGTGCCTACCACAAGCTTGAGCTTGTCGCCAACTACAAGGTTCAGTTGTTTTGATGAAAGTAATGGTGGCCGGAATGGAATTCTTTACAATTCAGTTCGTGCATATGTTGATCAAGACTGTGCCAATAATGAAGAATGTGAGATTGGACAAGTTTATGGTTGGCCGATGAACTTGTGGTGTGTTGGAAATGTTAAATCAATGGAAGGATTGTTTCAGGGTATGTATACTTTTAATGAAGATATCTCGGACTGGGATACCTCAAGTGTTACTAATATGAATGCCATGCTTTGGAGTGCCACTGCTTTTAATGGAGATATATCAAGCTTTGACACCTCAAGAGTTACCGACATGACCGGTATGTTCGCTGGTGCCAGCTTGTTTGACATTGATGTGTCGGGGTGGAATACGACAAGTGTCAAGTATATAAACGACATGTTTAAGGGTGCTGCGTCGTTCAATCAAGACGTGTCAACCTTTGATATATCAAGTGTTACTGGTATGGGATCGATGTTTGAGGGTGCTGCATCATTCAATCAAGATTTATGTAGATGGCAAGATACATTTCCATACAACGAGGTCGTTGATATCTTTTTAGGCTCTGGCTGTACATATCAAGATACACCGACACAAGCTCAGAAAGGTCCCTTTTGTGCATCTAATTGTACTTAAGATGGCAGTAAACCCCCGAATGACAGCCCCTCTATACTGTAGTACTCCTAAGCACACTCTAAGCACGATGTATAAGTAGTAGTATGCTCAAAGTTCCATACCTCAACTCTTCTACACATGCTAAACACACAATCATCTTCATAACAAACATCAGGTACACGCCCTATATCTTTGGTACTTCTAAACTTTGGACAGCACGGCAATGATACCAATGTCGACGGTATATTGTCATATAGATTCATAATGTTGGATATACTTGCATTCCCAATCAATCGAGCGTGAGAATGTACACACAGCAGTATGAGATGATCATATACTTCTTCCTCTTTGTCATTATTTGTATTATCATCAGTATTATTCATTTGCATCAGATACTCTTCTAATGTACCTCTATATCCAATAAGACCACGAACACCTTTTGGTTCAATACCATGCCATTCTTTATGTAATGCAGGATCAATAGAGATACAATTCCACTTCTTGAGGAAACATCCCAATACTGCGGTTCGAGGTGTAGCTCCATCTCCGATACATAGACATTTAATCTTCTTCTTACTGTTCTTACTACTATCATCTTTCAATAGTCCATGTTGAGTAGCAGCTTGTATTGCCGCCATACTTTCCGAAACATCTTTCGCAGAAGTAAATGCTTTCAAATTGACTATATCGGGGAAACAATCTAATGAGAATAGTTGATCCAAATAATTGCAATATCCAAAGTTATTAGGACGTCGTTTCATACCCGAATCGAGATTCTTACGACCTTGCTTTGTTTGTGGTTTAGTTGGTTGTTTACATCTTGCTGCTGTTTGATTCTTTTTACATTGTCGGCAGCAGATTATATTGGCTGTATCGTTGCTTGTACCGTTGGTAGTACTACCGATATCATTAGTACTGCCTACATCATTTGTACTCTTTGTCTTTTGTTTCTTATTCTTATTGGCAAACTTCTTCTTTGGAAACAAGTGGATGGGAAGTGATTGATTGCATACTTGGCATATTAATATTGTACGTGTTGGTTTTGTGTTTGATTGTTCCATTATTTAGGATATCTTATAATAATTTGCTATCAGTATCTTGGTACTATTTTCACTCTATATTGATCTATACCTGTTAGTAGATGACATAAATGCAGGAACTTCATTTGCTAGAGTGGCGATCAAACCTCCTCGCCACTCAACATCGTGTCTAGAGTTAGGTTAGGGGTTGGTAGTACGAGAGGTAAATGATCTTTGTTCTGAATCCAAACAAATTATTATTTGATAATTGAGAAGATACCTCATTTCAGAATGCCTAAGCGAGCAAAACCCTACATTTGGATACCTCAAATCAGAACAAATGAAAAGCAACACCAAACGGCAGTCTTCTTCAACTCATACATAGTGGTAACAACCACATACTATCAAATCGGAATTAGTCCACACCATATCCTACATAATCGTCGATATTTCAGAATGAATCCTCAATAAATTGCAATCTTAAGTGTTCGTTGTTGTTTGAGTCGAGGGAGGACCTCACTTTGTTGAGAGACGTCGATTCGTCGAACTATTTCTTTACTTTGGGCTTGTTCCCTATCACCATATAACTTGCATGCAAAAAGATCTATCTATACCTATATACGACAGAGAAGATCTGACTATATATATTTCCATCCAAGGCGGCTTATATCAAACTACTTGCAATTGTCGGATTAGAGATATGTCTTGCTAAACAGTGGGCTCGACCATACTATTCCTCCACATCATAGGTTGAGTACTTAATACACTCCCTGTGAGATATATTATAGATAATGGAGTCTACAACACCCACCGAAGAAGCAGAATGTCAATCAATTGTACGTGTCTTAGCCGTGGTACTTGAACGTCTTGTATCGGCCAACTCGAATATCGAAGTTGAGGCAGCCAGTGGACCTCAAGAGCAAACGCATTTTCATGCGAATAGAGCTCCTGCCATTGGTATACTTCAATACTTAGAACGGTAAGATATATGTTATATATGATTATTTTGCATATCATTCGTCTATATAACTCGATGCTAACATAACATATAATCATTCTCCCTCTCGTACCTTATCTCTTAACCCAGAATTCAAAAGTATGCATCATGCTCGAAGGAATGTTTCATCCTCGCACTAATCTACATCGATAGGTTAATCCAACGGAATAACTTCCTCTTAACCGAATTGAATGTACATCGAGTGGTCATAACCGCCATACTCCTCGCTGCCAAGTTCTTCGATGATGCATACTACAACAACGCATACTATGCCAAGGTGGGAGGAGTGCATGTTGCCGAGATGAATAATCTCGAGACACAATTCCTCTTCAAGATTGATTTTAGTTTACGTGTCTTACCCGAGGTATTCGAGAAGTATAGTGCCGAATTGATATCACACTCGAGTTCTTCTGGTCTTGAGGCGATTGAAAACTCGACTGATGAAGACCTCTTGCGTGTACCTAGTGTTGCGGAGATTAAAATGTCAATGAATGAAGAGGTACGTCCTGCTCCTGTGTTGGGATTCCCCGATAGTATTGAACAAGAAAATGCCCCACGGTTAGAGGGGTGTGCTACCGCCGCCACTGCTACTTTATCCTCGCCATGGGGTCCGATACAAGCATCATCAAGCTTGGCACAACAAGTGCAACATGTGAATCAACAGCAGCAACAAGCAGAGGCCTCTCTTGATCCATTGCTAAGCTTTCCATTTCCTACCCTGGCTCCTCAAGTGAGTGCTACTCATCAGGCTCAGGACCCACAACCTCAAAATCCCATTGAGCTTGATTTGTATCAAAATAATTCAAGTCATCAAGGTTTGGTGGACTTAGGGTTAGCACCACCGCCGCCACAAGGACAAGTTTATATCCAACAGCAGTCGTCGTCATCATCAGAATTTGATCAAGCTATCATATATAATTCAAACTCTTCCATGATGGTCGCTTCTGTTGCACCTATGGATGGGGTATCCGCCGTGTCTCAATATCCTGTCCAACAAGCTACTAATACGCATGGGATGCCTATGCAAAAGTATCCAGAGATTACACCCTCGCCTCCATTGCAACACCCTCCCACTAGTATCCATGGTGCACCAATGCCCTTCACTGTTGGTACTTCGTCGTACCAACAAGAATTACAGAATCAACATAACTATCCAATTCAAGGCATTGGTATGGCACTAGACCAACATCAGTCGTCTCATCTTCATCAACAGATCTCTCGTCCCATTGCTATTGGGGGCAGAGATTCTTTTCCTCAAGATAATAGTTGGAGTATGTTGTCTAATAGTGGAAATAGAAGAACGTTTGGTTCGACGAGGTAAAAAGCATTAGATAGACTAATTATTAAAAGCTATGTAAACTAGCCATTTAAAACCGCGACAACGACTTTACTCTATGATATCCCCAAGATAGATATCGAATGATGCGTGCAGTGAGCCATAAATGACGGTATTATTCAATAGAATAGGTAGTAATGTCGATCATATCGTGAGTATAGCACTGTGGCGCCGCCACTTATGCTCGCAGTGATGCTTGTAGTAAAGCATGCATGTAAAAGGAGTTAGGGGGGTTCCTTTGTGTTTAATTTTAATTAGAGGTCCATGTATCGACCTCAAGTGGATCCATAATAATAGCTCATATATAACTTACGATACCATATCCTCTCTTAATCAAACAATGTTACTCGCTCTAGAGATGAGTTCATACATTATATTTGAAGAGAGATAGGGAGTATTATATCTAGATATCAGGGTTCTTTTAGGATACCTAGTGTAGTTAGTATGTAGTTGATGGTTTGGGCAGCTAGATCATGATAGCTACAACTGTGAACACTACATACTCCAATTAAATTCTCATGATTCCAACAACAACGAGCGGATCAAGAGCAAGACAATTAGATTGCGAATCGTCTTTTCATCGATATTATATATCTATAGTTTATTATCTCATAATTACAACAAACTCAAACAGAAAAACATCAAAGTTAAAAACAGAAATATATTTTAAACAATGAAACTGCTACTGGTACTTGGGATAATAATAGTTTCTAATCTTACTACTACTGTTAGTGGCACATATACGTATGATACTGTCGACACAACAAAGAAAGATTCTTTGCAGTGTAGTGATTCTGAAGCACTACTTAAAGTTTCATATTCAATAGATCAAGATGGATGGGATAATCTATATGCTAAAAATGATACTCTTCGATTCGATCCTACACTAACAGTTAGACCTAATGGTAACATTGGCAATTCCACTGACAGTGCATCATTAGATTACAGTTCTTTTCAAGATGTAAAAGACTTCGAAATGTGTGTACCCCGAGTAGGTTCTTGTCTTGAACTTACTGTGGGTATATTTCCAAAAGATACATATAATATCACTTTTGATGGTAAGGCTGTTGATATAGGACAAAGCTTTTCATATTGGGAACGTTATGAAATCACAACAACTGAGATTGGTGATTATTGCACCCCATTATGTGAAGACTCCGAGGCTCTATTCGAGTTTAATCAGTGGACGGGTCAGAATTATTTTGATGCATGGCGTGTTGAAGATATGGATGGAAATAAAGTCTTAGGCTGTGATGATATGTATGATTGCAATGCAACTTTCTTCCAGATGTACACGTACAAAGCTTGTCTACCAAGAGATACTTGCCATCGTTTCCTTGTCGGTGGCCCATTTCAATGGGTACAAAATTTAGCTGGTGATGCCCCCTCCTTTACTGTCAAGTATGATGGCAACGAACTGCTCAAGTCAGACAGTTGGCTTTTTGATACCATTACTTTCGGTGGCGAGAATTGCCAGTCGTCTCCTTGTGATTCGGAGACTGAATCTACAATTCAGTTCTTTATGAGTAGCCCTTCTGCTACCTCCGATGACAACAGGTCTTGCTCATTCAACCCCGACCTTCACTGGGAGGTTGATCTTTATAATGATACTACTTCAGCTTCGAGTCAAAATGGGATTATCCCAGGCTGCAATGCAAACAGTACATTATTCTTCGAAACAATATGTGTTCCTAAGGATGCATGTACTTCATTCAACATAAGCCCTACTTCAAATGCAACTCGCCCACCATCATCTGCAGCAATTCAACTATCCATGGATGATATTGTGTACCACAAAACAAGATTAAGCTCGGATTGGGATTCGAATGAAATAAGAGAGAAGACCACTCATATGGGGAAATGTACCGTGGATGATCTGTGTCTCAAGGACAGTGAGGCCTTGTTTCAAGTAGCTCTCGAAACTCCCACTGCATATGATAATCTTCCTGCTATACCATCTAATAGTTTTTCTGGTGTTGATTGGAGACTTGGTTACATTGATGAAAGTTTACGTGATCGAGGATACGGGATGATTCTCAACTCATGGTCATATGTGGATACATATGATCTTGGCGTCAATTATCGAACAATAGAGTGTGTTCCAAAAGAAGAGTGCAGTTTAGAGTTCAACATGACATCCAACTCTCCAGTGGAAGAGTACACAGTGCAACGGAACGGAGTATCACTTGGTAAACCTGTGAAGAAACCAGACACTTTTTATTCTTCACAGATGATAGATGTGACAGTATTTGGTAAAGACTGTAATGTGATGACGGGTAGCAGCAGCTTGTCTGGTGGTGCCATAGCAGGTATCGTGATAGCCTCTGTATTTATTGTTCTTCTCATCATACTTGCAATACTGTGGTGCATGAGGCGTGACAAATCGACTGAGCCTGTGGTATAAAAGAACCTCTAATTGGCGAGATAATTGGTGAAGAAAATCTCTGAGTAGCATTTGTGTAAACTTAAACAATTCTAATACACAATCTTCTACACCTTAGCTGCACAATCATGCTGGGAGTGTTCATCACCCTGTTATGCATGTACACAATGCCAAACAAGCACTATAGTAGCAAGCCTACATCTCTGAGGTACCACTTGATGGCCAAACAGTGCCTGAAAGTCGGCAGGAAATCAGGATCTGAGGCAAGAATCCTGCCTACATGGGGCTGTAAAAGTATGATGGATGGCCCTACAATCATGCTGGGAGTGCTCATCACCCTGTTATGCATGTACACAATGCCAAACAAGCACTATAGTAGCAAGCCTACATCTCTGAGGTACCACTTGATGGCCAAACAGTGCCTTCTGAGGCAAGAAACCTACCTACATGGGGCTGTAAAAGTATGATGGATGGCCCTACAATCATGCTGGGAGTGTTCATCACCCTGTTATACATGTATACAATGCCAAACAAGCACTATAGTAGCAAGCCTACATCTCTGAGGTACC
>Ga0214480_100014_pt1 | contig 58355 bp, 41 predicted proteins | sample M1_20Mar14CPVII9_3_FD_165042 | JGI IMG/M metagenome (GOLD analysis project Ga0214480, IMG submission 165042) | Marine eukaryotic communities from Monterey Bay, California, United States - M1_20Mar14CPVII9sort6BwellE17 | ecosystem: Environmental > Aquatic > Marine > Unclassified | place: USA... | reverse complement strand
GTCCTCCACCACCCTCTGTTGTGCCTCCAGAAAAGAGAAAGGATTTGTACGAAGTGACACCTGCTATAAGTTCTTCTGAGACCAAGCCAAAGAAAAGAACTAACCGTATCAATCCACATGTTGAAGCCGATGCCAAGACGGAAGCCAAGGTAAGAACTTATCTTGTGTACTTTCTGGTTTTGTTTTTTTGTGATATGATATACTTTGCTCACCTATGAATCTCTTTCTTACCTTTGTCAGGTGATGTTGGTTGCAGCAATGGCAGCTGCGTCAGCTCGGAACAAGTCTCCTGGTACGGCAATGCATGACGAGACTGTAAATAATGATACTGGCACAAAGGACATTAAACCACAGCAACCCGAGGAAAAGCCACAACAAACTGCCCCAATGGGTATCGCCGCGCTGGCAGCTGCTGCAGCGAGGAAGAAGAACGACAAGCCAGATGATAAGCCGCCAACTGTTCCTGTCAAGTCGGAGGAGTCAACTGACAAAGAATCCAAAGCAAGCCCACCGCCAATGCCTGATCTCTCTTCTTCAAATGACGAGAAGGCTACTAATCCGTCTGGTTTACAATGTTCTGCTTGTGGCAAGAGTTTGGAAAAGAAGAACTACTCAAAGAGTCAGCTGAGCAAAAAAGAGAAGAGGAGATGTAAGACTTGTATCGAGAATCAACGTCCCATATCTCCAGCTGGCAATTAAGATCTGATATATGTACAAATATATACAGTTAGAAAATTATCATATAAACTTAATATTATTTTACACTGTCAATTGAATGTAAAAGATTGCTACTATCATCCATCTAACTATACACAGAAGCAAGGGGATATTTAGTTTGTACTCATATATCGATATTACCATACTTTGAGCTCCGATACGGGATTTAGTACGGTGTGTGTGGGGTATTTGTTACTGTTTGAGTGGTTGGTACGGTGGCTAGTCCTTATCTTTGACGCCAAAATAGGAGTGGTGAGGTAGTGCTGTTGGCTTTTCATCATTCTTATATAGCGTTGCAACGGCGGGGGCGATAGGACAATACTAAGAGCACAAAGAGCCGACGAAAGTTTTTTTGCAAACACCAATTATCTACCTCAGCTACCTACAACATAAAACATATTATCATACGCATCAATAGATAAGTATACATACATACGTGCAAGATGGTATTCGTCTATACAGGGAAAGGACGCCGTGGCGCGCAAAAAGATGATGCACCTCCGGAACAGAAGCTTTGCGCTAAACAAGGTTGGTTCTAACTGTGCATATGCTGATATTATGATATATATGGTTTTGTTACTAACCATTACATATGTATGCCTATAGCATGTGCCATTCAATATTGTTTAGCAAAAAGAGATCACAAAGAACATTTATGTCAAGCGTTTATTGATGATTGGAAGAGCTGTTGTGATAAAGTACGTGCTGCTAGCGCTGCTGCAAAAGATATTGAAGGAGATTGAAGTTATGGAAAGGTAGTAGTTAGTAGTTTAGGATAAATTGGAGAAGGTTGATAAGTAGTGTAAAGACATCAATAGTTATAATGATGTCATGATGTTGGCTATTGGAATAGTATATTGTGGAATGGGATTAGACAAGAACCTTTGAAACAAGTACAATATACTACAGAAGGTACAAGACTTTAAGTGAGAGACCGCATTGACAGTGATTAGGATTATGTATTATGCCTCGAGGAACATTTAAAAGTACGTGACGATATTACTACAACGATGAATAGTTTTATCCCAACAACGAGCATGGACGCATTCCATATCTTACACCTCTTTGCAAAAAGTTGATGATTTATAATGACATGACAAACAACTATTACTGCCGTAGTGATAGAAGTGCTTGAGAATTACTTTCTACTTCCAGCTTTTCAAAACACAATTCAGTATTCAACAAATACAATCTTAGAAGGAAAAGATTATCGTAAATACCTAACTAGGTATCCTATTTTTGGTATCCTTTCTGAGGACAAAAAAGAAGCAAGATCTCGAAGGCCTCAATGAATCGGATGAAAGGGAAGATGCTGCATGATAGAGAGGTTGTCACGAGTCTTCACTGACCTCCAATGCTCATAAATAATACATTACGGCTTGATATTACATTCGATAACGAGCATCGACATACACTCGACGGCTTAATAATACATCAATACAGCTGCTGCACCACAAACATTCGATAACGAGCATCCTATACAACACAACAATGAAACTACCATACCTGCTTGCAGTGGCCACTGCCGCATCTATATTCCAAGTCTCCACAGCAAAGAATGCCGACGATGGATGCTTTTCATGGAATTCAAAGTTTATGCCAAAGGATTGGACCTACTGCCAATCTATCAACGATAATATGTACTTATACTATACACCACTTGAGGACAGCATCATGATTGGTTTACATGTGTTGGAAGGATCATTTGGATGGAGTGCTCTTGGGCCTGGCGGAAACGGAGGTATGAAAGGTGCATCTCAAATAGTAGTCCGCAAGAACGACGACGATGAATGGGTAGCCGAGGATCGATATTCCACTGATTACTCTACTCCTACCTTGGATGAAAGCCAAGATATCGAGCTTCTTTTTGCTCAACAAGATGATGTGACCGGCGAAACCTCGTGGGGTGTGGTTCTACCTCAAAACTCTTGTGACGAGCGTGATTATCCACTAGATGAAGATCACAATGTGTTCATGATCTATGCTTTGGGCTCTACTCATGATTTCAACTTTCATGGAGGTGCAAGAGGGCAATTCACTGCAAACCTTTTGGGACTACCTCCAAATCAGCCGAATATGGATGACTATGATCATGTTGATTTGGTAATGCCGAATGTATCGGTAGTTCGAGGAGAAGAAGATCTTGATCCTACAAATCCCTTCATATGTTCCTACTTCGACATGGAAGTATTAGGAGAGGATATGGGCTTCACCGCCGAAGACAAGGTACACATGGTTGGCTACGAACCAGTTATTACAGAAGGCAATGAAAAGTATTTGCATCACTTTACAATGTTTAGTTGTGAAGGATATGCAGAAGGTACGCCCTTGCAACAGCAACTAGATGATTCACATCTATATCATCAAAAAGTGCTGCCATCCTGCACCAACATGCCTCCTGGATGCACTGAGTTCCTCGGAGGGTGGGCGGTAGGATCTAATGGTCATATCTTCCCTCATAATGTTGGTGTTGGAATCGGGGAAGGCAAACGTTGGTTGGTAGTTCAGAATCACTACTACAATCCCAACATGGATACGGGCATTTATGATAGCAGTGGTATTAGGTTACATCTGACGAAGGATCTTCGACCTATTGATGCTGGCGTTATGTCCTTTGCTGCCGGAGTGTCGACCGGACAACATCCAGAATTACCAGGAGGACAAAAAGACGTTGCCATGGAAACACTCTTTGTTGAGCCTGACTGTAGTTCCGAGTGGAGTGGGCCTCTTACTGTGATGAGCGTACAACACCACTCTCATTATATGGGTTTACACCAAGAGATTGTCGTTGAAAGAGATGGGAAGAATCTCGGAGCTCTCAGAACCGAGCACATTTATGACTACAACCATCAAGGAGGTGTTGAACCAAACACTGCCGTGAGAACACTCCTGCCAGGTGATCGTATTTCGGCTACTTGCCACTTTGATACTACTTCAGTATCAGCCAACTCGACAGTCCAGATTGGAGAGGAGTCAAACAAGGAAATGTGCTTCCCAACAATCTTCTACTATCCCAAGCAAGAAGTAGATACATATGCTTACTATCCACCTGCAAAATACTCCAAACTGTATGTCAATGAGTTGGAATGGTGTAGACAGCCTTCTATGGATGAAGACTTTGAATCTCAATGTGCTGAAAAGTTATACAATGATGTGCCTGGATTCTCCTCATTCTTTAGTACGGTGGCTGGATATGACGGACCAAGTTTTAACTATCCTACTTTGTGTAATGGAGGAGCTCTAGGTGCAAAGCTACGAGAGCAGCTACCTGATTTCTGCCCTACCACGGGATGTACCGAGACTCAAGACTGTTCGGAAGAAGTGTTAAAAGAATGGGCAAAGGGCGTATGTGAATACAACTGTGGAAAGATTGGCTTGTCATTATATCCCGATACATCTCGAACCGAACCATTCAACACTTCAAATGTGGCTTGTCCAACCTCATTGTTTGATAAACCTACACTTGCAGAGCCAGAGTCTTGCCAAAAGAAGGGTAGCTTGAGTTCTGCTTTAGTCCAAGAGCTTGCAAATAAGATTGACTTTGGTGGTGCTTTGGAAAGGGTAACACTTGAAGAGAATAGCAGTGCCGGTCTGGTTTGGAACTACTCTTTAGCTCTTGTCATGTGTATGCTTGGATCTACTCTCTTGTTATGAGTCGGATACTAGACTAAAGATATGGAATGAAGAGAAAGATAAGATGTATTGCAAAGCTTGTATAGTATAACCTGAATAATTCTCTCTAGATGTATTGTGAAACTTTAGTATTCCATTACAATAAAGCCAATAGCATAGCTTGATTGATAGAGTATGAACGACCCAAGTGTAGTTTAGGGTTCAGGGTGGGATTGTAAAATACTCAATCCCGTACTCATACTAAGTAATCTTCATACATAATCATAAAGAACTCGATACTAATTGAAATTACTATCTGATATATTGCAACCCTTACTCATTATCCAACAGGATATCCAACACTATTACTAATTGCAAGGCGAAGTATCTTTCACGCACTCTTTTGTCTTTGATCTTCAAAAGGACGGTATCTTTTGAGATCTATTTTTGAGCTTCATAACAACAAATCAAATCAACATTGATATCAAAGAGACGATATGATTGCTCCATCTCAACCAACCCAAAAGGGACGCAGAACAAGAGGAGGAAGGGGCAAGGGCCCAGGACGTGGCAGGGGACGCGGCGGAGGCGCTGCCGGAAGAGGAGCAGGCCGAGGGCAACACAACACGAATAACAAAAACACCAATGATAGAGCCGTTAATTTTGACAATGCTGCTCATAAAGACAATAAACCGCAGGATAATACTGACACCAATCCATCCGTATTAGGTACTACCAAGGACAAGACATCCACCGCAAATTCCGGAGTTGCCTTCCAAGTAAACACTGCACCCGTTGATATTGAGTTAGATAATCATCACACGAAGAAAAAATTTGGCAGCTCGCCCATCCTTTCTAATAAGGAACGTCGTAATCAACAGAAGAAGGAACGGGACCGTATCAAGAATGAATCATTGCAAAAGCAGAAGGAGAATATGGGAAATACCCACCAAGACTCCTCCGCTGCCACCGGCAAACACCCGTCGTCCAAAAAAGTATCTGATGCATCATCAAAAGATATGACACATCCTTCTGCATCGAAGCAGAATAAGAGTACATCCCAACCTTCCTCCAAGAATGGTAGCACCCTCAAGAATATTGATGAACATTCAACATCAAATACCAACAAGGGTGCTAACAATAAGAAGAAGAAGGCTGTAACAATTTCCGAAAATGTTGGTACACGTGATTCATCATCCAAAAAAGATGCACCACCTTTGGAGGAAGAACCTGAAAAGGAACGTAAAGCCCGATTATTACGTGAGGCACGTGAAAAGTCTGCATTAGCCAAGGAGAAGAAGAAAAGTAAAAAGAGTAAGAAACATGATAAGTGGGTCAAACAGCAGGAGGCTGAGAAGAGTGCACGTGCAAAAAGTTGGTACGTCTTTTTTTAATGTTTTGTGTTATGTGGGGGTGTGCTTTTATATGTGTATTGGGGATTTAGTTGATGAATGAGGGAACTTGTTTATAAAGTGGATTGTATTTGTTTGTTTGGAGGTGTTGTTTAGATGTATTGCTTACCTGTGGGCATTTAAAAGGATAAGGACACGTGATATGTCATTGACTTTTTTCTCTGTGGCATGCTTGGGGTTTATATAGTTTGGGGAATCGGGGAAAGGAAAAGGGATAGACGGGGATTTACTTTAATGGATCTGGAGGCGGAAGAAGTACATATTGTTGTACTTTATATACATGCTCATATCATGTGCACATCATGTGTTCATTACCATATCTCATGTATCTTTTCCTCTTAATCCCTCTCAACAAACTAAACAGGCAAGACAAGATTGCAAAAGAGGATGATAGTATCAATCTCATTTCCCAATTGATCACGTCAGAGGTTGTCCGTAAGAACAAAGATACAGGACTTACCGAGGATCAAGTCAACGATAATCTTTATGCATCCCAAGTCATTGCCGATGAGAGTAAGAATGCAAACGATGCACTCTTCGGAGGAATCAAATGTCGTGTCAAGGTGGCTGGATCGGAAAGGCAGGACCTCAATGGTCGCATGGGAACATTACGTTACTGGGATGCAAATGAGAAGAAGTTCTGTGTCGGGCTTGATACAAAGAAGGCAAAAGATTGTGAGGAACACTTCTTATCCCCTGAGAATGTCGAGCCCATTGGCTCTATCCCTCGTACGGATAAGAACAAGTCTGATATGCAGAGTTATCATGTGGATATGACGAATGATTTCTTGAGCCAGGAGGGTGATTTATCTTGTATTGGATGCCAGTTCACCATTGATAAGGCTACTATTGCATCTATTCGTTCAGCCGAGTCAATCCCCGTTGGATTGGCAGCCTTTAGTCTTGAGCAAAATAAGAAGGAGAAGGCATTACGTAAGAAGGAGGCGAAGGAAAGGAGACAGGCCCAGGAGGAAGAAAAGAGGATGGAAGAAGAGGATCGTAAGCGTCGTGCAGAGAAACGGAAAGCTAAAAAAGAGAATGAACGTCGTAAAGAGAAGGCACGCCAAGAGAGTATGTCCAAACTTCAAGCAGCCAAAAATGCAAAAATGGAGCGCATGATGGAGGAAGAGAGGGAACGTCACGCTCGTAAGCACGAGAAAGAAGAGAAACGCTACCTGAGGGAACAATATGAAGAGAAGAAGAAAGAATGGGAAGAGAAGATGAAGAAAGCAAAGGCCACATATGTCAAAGAGACCATTGAACGGTTGAAGAAAGACGGGGAGGAGTCTGATTTTTTCCGAGAGATACTAGCTGAGTTCCTAGATGAATACGGAGAAGAATGGGAGGAGCCAAGTGACTTCCACAGGAAATTGGAAGAGTTCCTAAAATCTAAGGACAAAGATCTCAAACAAGATGAAACTGAGAAGAGGATCAAAGAGGCCGCTGAAATCCTAGGTAAGAACATCTTATCTGCTTGAAATCAGTTTGGTATACAATACTCTGTTTGACTCACTTTGTGTTTGCTCTGCTTGTTCATTAGGAGTGGATCCTGATGCGGATGAGCGTACAATCACTGTAGCTTACAGGAAGCTGGCACTCAAATACCGTGAGTTCCTGCGAAAGATCTTTTGTGTTTTGAAATCATTCGAGACTCACATCAAGCTTTTCTTTATATCTAGATCCTGACAAATGGAGGGCCGATAGCTCTCATGGCTTGAGTAAGGAAGATGCGGAGGCCAAGTTCAAGATCATTCAAAACGCTGCCGACGATCTCATGGCAAAGTTTGACGAGGACGACGACGAGAATGAGGAGGGAAGCCGTTCTAGCCAGCCCAGTTATCACTCCAGTCAAGCCGATTCTTATGATAGCGACTTCGAACAGGATGAGGAAAAGAAGGATGAACAAGAGATGGAAGACGACTTTGATGAAAGGTTTGAATACGAGAGCGACGACGACGATGAAGATAAGATTGGTAGACACTTCAATAATTGTTTTCCAGACATGCCTAGTTTCGATGAGTTTCAAAATTTCCATAACATGATGGGTAGTCGAGGACGTGGAAGTCGTGTCAAGGTAACTAAAGGTATGGAACGGTACATGTCGGCCGAGATGAGAATGAAAATGGAAGAAAGAATGGGAATGAATGGGGATGACGATGAGGACTTTGATGGAGGGATCAGCTGTGTTGTATCATAGACAGGTCTTAGTACATGGGGGTGGATAAAGTCAGTTGGGGAAGAGCTGATAATTCATATGACAAATCTCTACAGAGAATGTCCATGGGTCATACGACCTAAGCAATATTACAAAGAAAAGCAATTTACTACAGACTGACGAATACTATCTTTACTCTAGTTTACATTAACACCAACTTGATGTTTCATAAATCGACTCACTACCACAATCGCTAAGGGGTCTTCTTATTCCAGGCGTTCTCATGGTTGGTGACTCCACAACCTTTAGCATCTCTCCGTCAAACAATACCTCAAATCCATGATCTTTATTCTCTCCATCTAACGGATCTCCACCTTGATTGCAATCTACCAATCGTCTCATGTTATTCTCTGCGGTAGTGATGGCATCTTCGGCATTCGCCCCTGCTTGAGCGGCATTGTGAAACCAGCTCGGTATGTCTTCTTCTTTCACGCCTAATCTTATGCATAGATCTCTAGCAAATGTGCAACAGTTCTTGCGCAAGAGATCGTAATCAGTACCCATATATTCACGAGCCAAAGAATGAACAATTGAGTGACCATCGGCAAATGATTCAATCTCTCGGAAACTGTATAGATGATTCATATCCTTCGAGGGTGCACTGTTGGCTGGTGACTCAGGACTCGTCTTTTCATCTTGAGAGTCAATAGAACTACTGAATGCCTTGGATATGTTTTGAAAGGTTGCACCTTTACCGGACTTGGGTATGCGTATCCATGTCCTCTTAGTTGTGTGAAGCTTGCCAAAGTCTAAAGTCTCTCGGAACTCATAGCCAGGAGATTCCTTAGGTATACAAGTGAAGATGCCACTCATTCCTATGATGTTGTTTGCCCCGAAAGCGTATTCAACTCCATTAATCTGTGCATAGAGAGACATAATAAGATGTTAGAAGTCAAACAGGATTAGCTATTGTCTCTCAGAAATACAACAACACACAAACTTACCTCAATACCTACATGATAAGCTCCCGTACCAAGCTTATGACAACCATCATTTAAGGTCTTGAAGCACTGTCCTATTGGAAAGTTGCAACCCAAGTATGGTACCTCTACTAATGAATCTTTTGCCAATAGATCATATACATGAATCTTTACCTCATTTGCACGACTATCAACACCCCCTTTAGCTTCAGAGGAGGCAGCCGATGATGCATTAGTCGATGCCTCTCCTCGACCCTGACCAAAGCGTGCTTGACGAGCTAATCGTAACAGTAATGCATCATCATAGACAATCCCATCAGATTGAAGGATACCAATACCATGATGATGCGAGTGATGATGCTTTGACAACTTGGTAGGTGACTGTGTCCTTAATGAGGAGACTCCAACTTCACTAACACACTTTCGATATGCTGTTCGTCTATTCAAAACAGTCTTGGATGATGCATCATTCACATCATTATCATCTTCACCATCTGAAAATGTAACAGTGTCGGGATAGATCTTTTGACCTCCAATATCAATCTCTTCACTGCCACTATATCTGGATAGTATGTCAGAGTTGTTATCATCAATTGACTTGGCACGGCTCCTTGACGCACGTTTTTGTCGACTAGCGGCTCGTAGACGAGTTTCCCATTGTTCTCTATCCCGTGCTGTATCTCTCTTGGGTGGTGGCTTGGTTGTTGGTACAAGAGGACCATCTCCTGTTGTGGAATCGGAATTCCGCTTTGCTAACCTTTGCTTTAGCCGTTCACTTAAACGTTTCTTATCAAGTAGTATGCTGCTACTAGTACTAGTGAGACTAGTTGGACTTAGGGCGGAAGGTATTGTTGCTGATGTTGCCTCAGCTTGTTCATTAGTATTGAGACTTTCACCTCTTCCGGTATCTTTGTTGTCAATTGTTTCATCGACTGGAGCATCCCCATCATCTGCGTTGTTAGATTGCGCTATAGATGATTCCTTTCTAGAATCTTCATTTACCTTGTTGGCATTATCTTCATCCCCATCTCCATTGGCAGGTTTAACAAACACACCCAAGGCAACTAACTTTTCATCATGATGTTCTTTACCAGATATGGTCAAGTTAATTACCGGTAATGTAGATGTTAATGTACATTTACTTTCACCTGAATCACTTGTAGCCTCATGATTTTGAGGTGAACTGTGATTTAGCTCTTTGCTTTGCAATGTGTCGTTATTATTGGTAGAGGAAGCAACACTCTCTTCCTTTGCAGTTGTTGTATTTTCAGCATCCGTATCTTCATCTGCTAATCCCTTCTCATCGTTTGTGCAATCATCTGAAACGTCTAACGGAGACATAATATCGCCTATATCAATCGTTTCGTTTATATCATTCTGTTGTATAGGCGAAGGTTCGTCATCTGATACCACCGCTACAGCAGCCATAGGCTCTGTCGGTAGAGGTGGTGGTGTAGACGATGTTAGAGGTACCTCCTCAATGCAACTGGTGGTTGGTATTGGTAAACTCTCCTTGCAAATATTTTGTGCACAAGATGTGTTCATTTCTGTGTTTTTAACCTCTTTACTATCTTCTTCTTGATCAACTGGCGGCGTAGTATCGTCGTCTTCTTTACTACTTGCAACTATATTATCAACCAAGTCAGTTATAATCTCTTGACTTATATCCTTCTCCTTATCGTCTATCGACTCATCAATTATAAAAGTATCATCCACAAAGGTTTCGTTTACAGAATCGCATGTGGCGGTAGTAACCTTTGTTAAGATTGCGTCAGTCATGTTTAATATATCGACACCACCCCTCACTATACACTACAATAATATCCACGCCATTTAGTAATAAACTTATCTCTATGCAGTATTATATTGCAATTCATTGGCACACCATCGTTATCGTTGGTTTGTTTCTTTTCTAAAATGAAAATGAGTAAAAATTAGGATACCAGTGTAAGAAGGGCGCTACGAAAGATAGCCGGTCGGTACTTTGCCAAAAGGGTTAGTATGAATGTACCTCTCTTCAATCATGAAGTTCAAAGTTCAAATATTATGTATGTAGTTTGGATTGGCGGGCGGCTACTTTGCAGATTGCAATTAGCTATTATAAGACAGCAGCGTAGCGTATAGTAGTAGTTTAGTAAAAGGTAGGTGGTATTCTCATGATGATTGAGCTACTCATCGGCGGACAAAGCACATTTTTGATCAGTGATGAACATCGGTGCACCAACACATCAAAATCAACATTCACATTCCTTGCACCTACACAATACAATCCGGATATCACCCTCGCGTGTTTACCCATTAGTTTTGCAAACATAATCCTTGGATAGTTTGAACTTTTGTTGGTAATCGGTATTAACCCTAACTTGGTATACTATTACGATTTTCTATTCCTCTTCTTGATGATACCATGTGCACTATAAACCCGGTGTTTTAGTTGCATGTGTTGAACATTGGAGAGTTGTATGATTATCATTATTCATCCCGGGACTATATTTTATATGGTTGTCTGAAGACTTTATCGGTTCATCTGATTTGGTATATTAAATCCCTTTTGGTGGCGGATTGTGGTGTAGGTATTTGAGGGAATGTGGCAACCTTGCAATTTAGCACAACTTTGATTAGTTTCCTTTGCAATATAACGTTCTATGATACGAGAACTTGAGTAAACATTTGATCTGACAACAATATAAAGTGATCGACCCCGAACTGTTATTGGCCTTGGGGTCAATATACAAACTGTGTAGGCTGTCATCTTTTAGAGCTACGTGCTCGAAACCCCGTTGGTCATTATGGTTTACTCTCATGTTGTATTGGAAACTTAAAAGTTGTGTGCATGCGTTGATAATTTGGACTTTTGTTCATATATATGTTGATAAACTTTCTGAGATCAAAATGCTTTTATGTTTGGTTGTCTATCGAATATTGCTTTTATGTAACTTCTCACCTCTTGTCTATATCCCTACAGAATATATACACAATTTAAGATTGGTCTCTTTTTCTGAGCATGCCTAGACTATATCTCACAACTGCAACGACATGTATTTGCAGTGCAATTAGTATTAACGGCTTTGTAAACAATACACCAACAACAAGAATTAATAGAATCCAATCTGTAGCAGGAGCTGCCGAGAAAGAAGATCGCCAAAGATGGAATCATGAGCCCTTTGACTTTTCAAGTAAACTAGGCTGGGATTCATTTTACGAAGACGGGATACAAGCCACAACAGATGGAGATGATGATCATTTAGATACAACAACAGAGCAACTGGAGTACGAATGGCATCCGCATATATCACATTCAATTATAGTGGATTGTATCAAACCTACAATAGAAGTGGCATCTGAGCATTATCAATCTACATTACAAAACAAAAGAATGCCATCTATCTTGCTTGTTGGGTGTGGAAATAGTGCACTGCCGAGGATTTTACATGATGCGTTTGGTGATACAGCTGTAGAAGTTACATGTTTGGATTACAGCCCGATATGCATAGATATGATAAGAACCATGTATCAAGAGTCATGTCCCAATATGAGGTTTGTAGTTGGCGATGCAACTAAACTACAAGATGTACATTGGGATGTCGATACCACTGAGCAATCAAAAGATAAACATTTCGATGTTATTATAGACAAGGGGCTGCTAGATGCACTAATGTGTGGTGACGGCTTTGATATGGAACAACTCATGCATGGGACAAACCATATACTTACAAATCAAGACTGGGGTTTGTATGTATTGATCTGTTTTGAGCTTAGCAACGCATCCAAACAAAGTCTCGTCGAGTTAAGTGATAATGACAACGAGTGCCGCAGTCTGATATGGGATTTTAACGTCCCAGTTGAAGGAAGTGAGAATGGCAGAGGATGTTTCAATGTCGCATGGAGGTCAGCAAACAATAGAAATGCCAATCCCTTGGGTATTGAACATAAGATTATAACTGAATGGATATAGTGCAATGCAGCTCTTTTTCACGTACTACAATCATAGTAATTCCTTCTCACTTCACAATACCAGTATCCGATAGTAATATGGTAGACACCGTGCGTGCTCTAGTCTATCTGGGGTAGAAGTAGCTCCTTTTGATTGGTGGAAGGCGGACAATCAGAGTGCTCAGGAGGAGCAAGAAGGCCTGCCCCCACCGGTATATACCAAAGAAAACTGAAGGATACCGGCAAGAAATTATGAGAGTTGAGATTTAGATTTGAGTTTGTGTATGAAAGGAAAGTTGGTGTTGATTATTCGTCTGATGGGGTCAATTGGTTGCAGTTCATATACAATTAATCGGTTCAACAACTGCTCTTTCCATTAGTAATTGGTTGTGGTATTCAGGAGATACCGATCACATTGCAACACAAATCATACCATAACCATAATAGGTATGACATTGATATATCGATGTATGGTAACAAGTAACAAAGGCAGTTAGTATATAATTAATCAGTAATTAAGAAGGTAATAATGTCGGACAACTTTATAGGATGGGGTCGGGGTAATAGTAGTGCATCAGTAGCATCATCATCACATCATTCTCAAAGGTCTAGAAAGTCATTAGATACAAGATCACACAGATCATCTCGATGTCACGAGTCTATCAAATCATCTACCTCATCCAAGAGAGGAGGAAATGGTTCGGAACGGATTGAAAGGAAAATATCACAATCTTCTATTAAATCACATAAATCATCATCCTCTCGACGTACTTCAACATCCAAGCGGTCAAGAGGTCAAAAGTCTGTAAAATCTAGTATGAGTAGGTCGAGTGGACAAAGATCATGTGCTTCAGTATCATCAGTATCATCACGTCGTTCATCGACCAGTAAAAGAATATCTTCTACGAAATCAGTAGCATCGCAATATTCATCTATTTCAAACATATCCGCAATGAGTATACACACACAGCAAACTAGAGGTATTGGATATCTAAAGAGTGGGAATTATCGAAAAGCTATACAATTATTCACAAAGGCAATACAGTCACATCATGATAATGGTGAAGAGCAGCAACCTTCTTCACTTGAAACTTTATATGGATATCGATCTGAAGCATTGTATGAGCTTGGTGCATATGAGGCATCAACTCGAGATGCCAGGAATGTAGTGCAGTTGTATAACTCAGACGACAAAGGAGATAAGCAATGGTTTGGTGGGATATTCAAATCATCATCATCTTCGGCACAAAGTCAAAAGTTGAACCATGAAGGGGGTGTAGTTCTCCATGCCAAGGCACAGTGCACTTTAGGATTTTCACTGCTGCGCCAAGGGCAATTAGATGAAGTTTTAAAATCATTTGAAGAAGCAATTACCATAGCAAACAAGGCACTGGAAGATGCTATTGATCTTCCTGTTAGTGATAGACTTGTCGATTACGAACAAACTGTTATTTCTCTAAAGGAGACGATACAATTAGCAACAGAAGGGCAATCATTACTGTCAAAATATGAATGTCTAATGACAAAGCTTGATGATGGTAGTAACAAAAGAGAATATCTTCAATTATTGGATAGTGCAATTGAGATTGCCCCGGCTGCAATACATTTACATGTGAGGAAAGTCAAGTATCTTATTAGTCGTCGTCGATGGTTTGCTGTTGCTAATCATTGTGAACAGTTGGCTGCAAATGCAACTAAATTGGAAGGAATCTTTAGAGGCGATTTGGCTGATATTGACCCTTTACCGACGGCGGTCCCTAGATTACAGGAATTGAATAGTAATGTATTCGTTAGAGAAGAAGCAACGCCTCTACATTTAAGAATATTGAACCCAGTGGAGGTTTGTGATGCGATCTTTCGTATACCAATCGAGCTTCTACCATACTATCTTCGCTCCTTGAGATTAGAAGAGAGGTATAAAGGAGCTATGTCAGCGTGCAAAGCACTGAAAGACTTTCGAGACTCAAGTTCTGATAATAACTACACCTTTCTTGACAACGAGATTGACAAAGTAAAGATGACAATGAAGCGAAAGGAAGAAGGAGATGCATTATTTAGAGATAAGCAGTACGCACAATCTTGCATAAAATACGGGGAGTGTATGTCTGTGGATGATGAAGAGGTGGTATCAATTCTAAGGCCCGCGTCTAATTGGCCAGTGGCCTTTACTAAGACAAACATAGAAGGCGGCAAGCTTCATGCAGTGCTTCATTCAAACAGAGCAGGGTGTTTTGTTGCACTGGGTCGTCATCACGATGCGATCAAAGAGTCGTCTCATGCTATCAAGATTCATCCAATGTATTGCAAGGCATTACTCCGCCGTGCTAGGAGCTATGTAACAGTTGAACAACGAGACAAGGCACAAGAAGATTTCAATCAATATATTCGTCTTGTAGATGGCGCAAGAGATAATCCATATCCACCTTACAATCAAGGATCATCATGCTACTTTAACATGCCTTCAGACGTATCTGCTAAGCAGCTGCAAGACGTGAAGGATGAAATGAATAGCTTGGGAATGCAGCCAATTAAAACAAAACGAGAAGACAGCTTGACAATGCGCAAGGTGTATTCAGCCTTAGCTTGTTTGCTTGAGAGTCTATGCTGTAAGAGTAGCAAGTCTCAAGTGGTGGTTGTACAAAAGCAGACGGAACAGCGACCTCAATATTGGCCATCTCCTTCCAATAATGATGACGTTAGGTCACAACATAGTGTTACAAAGTCAAGAGACGGCAGTATTAAGAATGATTTAGTTACACCAAACAAAAAAGGCAAAAGGAGGATATCATTTAGTTCCGACTCCCCTCCAGTTTATAAGTATGCCCCTGATCCACCGACTCCCGATGAACCATCACCATCGGTGAGTAGCTCTCGCTCACACTCAAGCATGAAGAAACAAGAAGGATTAGACCCGAGTATTGATTCTATACTAGGTATAGCTCAAACTTCTACCGATTCAGAGATTAAAAGAGCATATCACAAAGCGCGCATATACAGATCTGACACTGACAAAGTAGAACTAGCCTATTCAATATTGGGGGACAGAGACAAGAGAGCAGATTATGACAAGCTGTTTTGACTTAACAAAGTAGTAACAATTACTATCAATATTGAGGCTATCATAGTTGAAAGGATACCAACATTCAATTTAGGTATCTTCATCTGTAGGTCAGCTTCATCATTATTTCATGAGATTACTAACAATAAAGGAAGTCAGGAATAGAGATAGTTCGTTAATAAAGGAGCAAGATTAATTAGAAGCAGCCTTACATCCACATGACGGGGAATTAGCGAGTGAGAAGGTTTGGTGCACACAAAACTGCCTCTGATCTTTTGTATTCTTTGCAAGGAAAAACAAATCGACGAAGAGGAGCAACAAATTACAATAAGGCCTCTAGAGATAGAATGGATGTATAATCATATGGTTATATTGTTTGTTAGTTGGAGAAGAAGACTTCGTTTGGTAGTGTGATCGGATCCACAAAAAGCTCACTTGGTCACAGATTTTTTTTTAGTAGTAGTCGTACACCATCATTATCATCGTAGTCGTACACCATCATTATCATCGTACACCATCTTATCATCAATCGTATCTCTCTCCTCCTCCTCTATTCATATCCTACCAACAATAGCCAACAATATATCCCTGTCTACGCCAAGAAACATTAGTATCATATCAACAAATGAAAACATCTACGTCCACTCCATTCCTTGATCAACTCGATGCAGCAACAAAGCTAGATGATGTTGGTATTTTTGTCATTGATCAGTTCCTTAATCAAGAAGAAGCTGCTAATGCATTTGAAACTCTGAATAGCGATGAGGACTTCCCTTGGGAATTAAAACCAAAACTTTATAGAAAGCAGCTTAATCAGCATGCATATGAGTATAAGAGGAGTAATAGTAACATCAAGAAGAGTAGTCAATCGAATGGTATGTCCAAACTCGAAGAGCTTTGTACAAAAGTAGAACTTCAATTCGATGGAAAAGTGAAATATGTATACTGCAATCGCTTCCAAGATCCAAATCACAACATTCCTTATCATACAGACACATTTGGACAGCATATTCTTGTACTAAGTCTCGGTAGTCAAAGGACTGTAAACTTCAGAAACAAGAAAACTAAGCAAGTGACGCCTTTACGTCCTCTTGCAGGAGATGCTTACTTCTTCCCATTGAAAGTCAATAATACACATGAGCATTGTGTCTGTGCTGCTAAGGAAGAAGACCTGATTGATGACAAGGAGAATACCAGACTTTCGTTTGTATTCTTCATTGAACCGCCAAAGTATGCCAAAGAATACAAAATTTCTAGAAAGGACAAGATAAAAGGATTCGCCGAAGCTATCCTTTCTGGGGAGAGTCTTTTTTAACACAACACATACATAGATGTTAAGTTAGTACTGCATAGCTGTTGTAAATGTTCTTCACCCCTAATCTTCTTCCTCAGACGCAGTGTCTTCCTCAGAATCAACACTCTCCTCACCAACCTCATCTTCTTCTTCATCTCCTCCATTACTATCACTACCTTCTTCATTCTCATCCTCGTCATCAGATAGGACATGATCATATAATACTCCTCCTGACTCAAATGTCTCAGCCTTATTATTATCATCTTTGGCATATAAACCGATTGAATGCATGGAGTGGCTTCCTGTACTCTTCTTTTTGGATGCTGCAGCTCTTTCTGCCAAACTTCCCTTTGTTGTCGTTGTGGCAGTATCATTTCCATCTCCAATCTTAACTACAAGGGAAGCAGATGGCATCAGCTTTAACTCTGCTAATGTTTTGGACATTTGTGTATCATCAGTAGACTTGACTATTAGCCTTTTAGCAACACATGTAAATTGGACCGTTTCTCCATCCCCCAATTCAAATGGTAGCTTCTGAAGTAGTGTGCTCAATGTATCTTCCGTACCATCATCAATTTTTACATCATATATCTTCTTCTTTCCTTCCAATCGTAGTTTGAGATTACACTCATTTGATTCTTCCGCCTCCTCTTCTTCCGATTCTTCTTCAGATTCGTCTACCTGATTCTTGGCTGCCTCTTCGGCTTCGGCGGCTAACTTTGCTCTGTTCAATTCGTCTTTTCTCTTCCTTCCCTCGGCCGCAATTTGATACCGATTCTTATCAATCCATCGATCAATTGTATTTCTTCCTTCCACAAATGGTGCAATATTGACGATACGCTTGCCCTTTGCAACAACCATTGATGCTTCTCCCTCATTTACAAATCCAATACTCTTTAGGATTGCAATACATGGTTGATGTTTTGTAATCTTTGAGGCAATCACTTTATTATCCAACTTGATTTTACGAAACTTCTCCTCGAATGGGTTTTGTATAACATTAGTCATGAGACTTCTGAGTACACGTGCCGAGTCATCAGCAACTGCCATGCCCGTCTCTCCGCCAATACTTGTAACTAATTCATCCAATAACTTTGATACACGAACTTGCAATACTTCTCGAGCAGAGAATGAGAACGATGCACCTGCTGCCAATTTGATTAGTTTGTTACTCAACTCTTCATAGTTCGCCTTATCTTCTTCGGATACTGGTGGATTGAATGATTGTCCTGGTACCATCAATCCCATTAAGAAGCTTCGTATCATAGTCTCATCACGAGGCAAGCCCTGGAAAGAGTTCAAGATCTTACCATCTTTCATACCAAAGATTGTGGGTAGTGATTTAACTTCTAATGCACTGGATACTTGACGTTGTTGATCAGTATTCACTTTAACTAGTCGCAACATACCACCTGCATTAATACAAATGTTCTCGAGAGCTGGTGTTAGTTGTTTACAAGGTCCACACCAGTCGGCGTATATGTCAAGTAAAACTGGAACGGGACTTTCAATAACTAGCTCTTGAAGCTGTGTAATTTCTTCCAATTCAAATACTACATCCTCCTTCTTTGCAGGCTTTGGTGCGCCCTCTGGTCGTTTCTTTTCCTGCTTTGGTTGTTGTTGAGTAGTTGCTGCAACTGGATCGAAGCCGGTAGGATAGTCAACTGTCACAGTCTTCATCTCTGGCTCCTTCTCTTCCGTTTCAGCCTGACGTTGTTGAGCAGCTTCCATCTCCCGACGTTCCATTTCTTCATCTTCTTTATCAGCTAATAATATAGCTCGAGCATTATCAACATCCATATCACTAAATGCCAATGAACGTCGTACAAAGAATGTATCATATCCTTCATCTACCAACTGTTTCACTTCCTCCGAATCTTCCGATATGTTCGATATGGCATCGATCTCATTCTGTACTATTGATTTTGCTGAATTTTTATCAATTTGAGTGACGCCATCAATAGTTGCAAAAGAAGAATATAGTGCTGCTAAGGAGATGTCCTTTGGTACAGACATTTCTGTTGCAATTTCCTCTGCGATTGAGTATATCTCTTCCTCGGTTGGTGGTGTTAGTGGTGCTGCTGTTTCTGTTACATCTTCCTCTTTTACTACCTCTGATGTTACTGATTCCTCCTCTGGTATAGTACAAACTCCATCCACACAGTTTATATCACTCTCTTCATCAGTTGATGGCGGCGGAGGAGGTGGTGGTGGAGATGTATTACTCACATCATGTGCACTTTCTTCTGACACAGGCTCTTCTACTTCATCATCTACACCCAACCCTAACCGACGCATGGCAGCATGAACACGATCATCTAATGATAATTCCTCATCTTGTGTAGCTGTAGTACTTTCCACTGAAACATCATCATCATCATCACCACCACGAGGAAATAAAATTAATGCAGATTTTCTTCTTGTGGTAGATTGTGTTGTTATCGTTCTACTACCCCATCCTGAACGATGTTTATTGGATATACCGAATACATCCCTATTCGTTGCCTGAATGGCATGGGCGGTGAGTAGTAGGATGGTGCCTATGGATGCTAACTTCTTCATTGCTCGATAATAATATGTTGTCATGAGATCAATCATGGCGATCAATTTATAAGACATTCCAGGTGGCATTTGCACGTTGTATCGCCAAAGTTTATTAGGGGGATGGGAGAAGAGAAGAAGATAGGCAGGAGGGGGTGAATGGATCGTAGTGAGGCGGCATCCATTACCTCATATTGCATCGTTTTGTATATTGCTTTGCAATAGCTGTGTCGGTTTAACGGGATAACGGCACGCTACTTGTGTAGAAAGAGTATCTTTGCATCAAAAACTAACATATCCTATCAAGCAATACTGTCATCATGATATCGAGTGGCGTTAGTATTGCAATGATGCTTGTACTCATCTTTTTGAGTATGTGCACATATCATGACGTAGTAGCCTACATGCCTTCTTACAGAGTAATAAATCGCCCGCATCATAGTCATCATCCAATATCTAAAACAATAACAACATTATCACATGCAACAACCAAACCCTTATTGGCTACCAACATTAGTGATGGAACAATAATAAATGAATCGCCACGGACATTACTGCAAAAGGGTATGCAATCATTTAGATCTCTTGATGTACCGCCTTCACTGACATACTTTGATCAAGCAGATGCTCTTGCTAATGGTGGACTAAGTCCATATCTCTGGCAACGAGGTATCTCATACTATTATCTAGATGAATTCCAAAAGGGAAGTCAACAATTCAAATCAGACGTTGTTAATAATCCATTAGATGTAGAAGAGATTGTTTGGGATATAGCTTGTCTTGCAAGAATAAGAAATGACAATACTAAAGAATGGCCGCCACAAACGACAATGGAATTACCAAAAGGAAAGAAGGACAGAAGGAAGATAATGTCAACTGTATATTCATTATTCCGTGGCGATGGAATGACAGAGCATGATCTCTTCAAAGCTGGTCATGATGGCAATATAAGTGATGAGTTCTACTCGTTATTCTACTTGGGATTATATTGTGAAATACGAAATGAAACAACCAAAGCAGAAGAGTATATGAAACTGGCTGCCAAAAGTAAATATGCAACAGGAATTGGATCGGGAGACTACATGTCTTCATGTGCCAAGGTACATTGCAAGTTACGAGGTTGGGAAGTTTAAGAGAGAAATCTATACTATCCTAGATCCTGGTAAGTATCTCTTCAGAAAGCAATCATAAGTACAGCTTCCATATATATAAGAAGTTAGAGCTTAACTTTATTAGCTATTATCTTTGTGTGTTTCCCTCTTTGTTGCAAACTTATATTCCTTCTTCTTCTTCCTGACCATTTGAATATGAACTATGGATGATCCTAACCTAACCTAAAACCTAATAACCTGGCATATATTGTAGCTTGCTGTTGTTTGATATCTTGTCAACCATATCATATAATGTTTGTCTGATAAGATGATGAATCAAAACTCATTATCATCTTGTTGTGTCTTTGAAGCTCCTCCTTTTGCTTGTCTTCTTATTCTCGTATGCTTATTCTCGTCTGATATTGAGATATCAGTATGCCAATCCAAATCGTCACCCAGAATCGCCTCAGCTCTTGCTATCTCCTCCTGCAATTTTGTACGCATCTCTAAACGTCGTTTGATATCTTCTTGTACTGATTGCATCTCTACACGCTTTGCCTTGTGTTCATCCTCAAGTTTATGAAGTTCAAGCTCGAGTGCTCGAGTCTCGTGTATGTCGTCGAGGGATTCTTCATGGTCATGACCGCGGAGAAGACCTTCTATTGACAAAACAAGCGGTGGTATCATTGCAAATATAAGAGATATTAAGAAGAGAGGCCACTGCATACTAGATATATGTCGGTGATACACTAGAATTGATTATACGTTGGCGTAGGCTATGTGTCGCAAGATGTCAATGTCGTGTCGAGCAATGATTTTGATGGGGAGAGGAGATATTAAGATTCGGCGGCTGGAACATCTAACCCGAATAAGTATACTATAAACCTGTCTCTCTACTACTATTAAGAGGAGGAGGAAGTAATATCCATGCCTACTCAAAATAACAGTCAGCATTGCTTGATGTCAAGAATTTAAGTTGAAAAGGACACCTATCTTTTTACAAATACTCATTAGCAGAGAGCAGTTAGTTTCGTCTGTCGATAGGAAAGGAGGCGGCCGATTGATATATTCCCATAATGATATTTCAGTTTGAATAGTGTATTTTTAGTGTATATAATGACGTCTATCTCCACTGATAATAGGGGCTCGCCTTCTACAACAGATATAGAGAATGGTGCATCAGAAAAAACAACACAAGATGTTGAGGTGAATAGAGATGAGGGGCAGGCAGCAGTAGACAATAATATAGAAGAGGCAGCTGATACCAATGATAATGATGACGGGAAGATAGTGTACGTTGCAATTCTGTTCTGTCTATACTGAAGTATTTCGTAGGTCACACTCAATCTATGTCTTTTTACTAACATATCATGCACCTTATATATTGCAAAACTGTAAAACAATATACAATACAAACTGTGTATGAATGATGATATCGAATGATATTATGAATGATGATATACCTACAAATGAAACATACATGCTTACTGAAAATATAAACAAACAAACACAACAATAATACCATTGAAATATTACTACTCATATATATTTTTGATACACCTACAATTGAAATATATACAAACAACATTGACGACCTGACAACACAACAACAATACTCATGAAATATTTATATATTGGAATTGTATCATATATCGGAATTACATTAAATCTATACAATTATAACAGATATGCCGTATCAGTAAGATGGGAACGTGAGAATGCAGCAGAACTTAGAAGAAGACGAGGCGAACCACCACCAAATTCATCATCCTCTGGTCCGATAACGGAAGCAGAAAGACCATGTTTAACATTTACCATTGAAGATTTTAATAGATATTTCTGTTGCTGTGTACGACGAGTGGGATCAATGTTCTTCTTAGTAGAGAGGAAAGATGGTAGTCCAATAATTGTTGCTGGACCTTGTTGGCCATTTTGCACATTTGTTACAGTACCGTTGATTGTCGTTTGTAGTACATTAGTTGGGATCTTTATAGTATCCAACCCGAATACTGGATTGGTGAGTAGTAGTAGTGGTGTACTTGAAAGATTGTGTTTTGAGATGTGCAATTGACGGATTACCTCTGACACATATATTATACATTCAAATTAATTCATTCCATTCAAATCAAGCCATGGTGGTTTGGCTTAATATACTATCCCATTGTAATCTTCGTATTGTCAGTACTGTTCTGTGTGAGCTGTAGGGATCCTGGCCTGATTGAACGTTGTACTGATGAAGAGGCAGCTGAGAATGGTTGGTTCTGGAACGAACAAGTAGGAAGTTATAGACCGGCAGGTGCCATGTATTGTCGAGAATGTAAAGTGAGTATCTTCATAAGATCTTGTGTATGAAGTGTAACATTTGAAGATGAGAAAACAACTAACCATTATATATATTCACATAGGCACTAGTTCATGATTATGATCATGTTTGTCCATGGACTGGAACAGCAATAGGGAAAGGCAACATGCGACCATTTAAAGTATTTGTCTTTAGTGTCAATGTTCTGTGCTACTTGAGCATTGGTCTTGTTATATGGCAAGTAATGTCGAAAATAACAGCCTAGCAAAAATAAAGATGAATCGAATGTAAATAGATTGAGATTTGGTGAACAGATTTGCAGGAACTCTAGTTGTAGTCCTGATCATATAATACTAAGTATGCTAGTCTTATGGGAGTTATTATTGATTAGAAAGCATCGAATAGTGTTGGTTATGTGACGGAAGGATACCGTCCCAGTTTGATTGATTTGTTGGTATCGTATGGTTTTGCATTGATGTGATTGTAGAAGATGTTTACTATGGATTGGGTGTGTGGCCAGGCGGCATTCATATATGCCTTCAATAAAGTAAGGCAATTTTTATATCAGTCACCTCTTGATGATATGTAATTATGTAATTGCAACACTTTCTAACATATTAACATTTATCTCTACGTATCGTTCTAAACAGGTAAAGCCGGCCGCCATTGTTGACACAATCGTAGAGGCTGTTGTCGATATATTGGTACCAGGCCGAGGCGCTGGAGAAAGCAATTGGTAAGAAGATATGTCTTTGTTGGTATTGCAATGTTGCAAACAGCTCTTTACTTTACTTACCACATATCCATCTCATACAATAATACTCAAGGTTCTGGCGTAATGTGAGATCTTTAGAACGAGATAGTGATAGAATATCAAAGGAATTGGATATTAGAGCAGAGCTACGAAACTGGGATAATGAGTTTCCCTATTTCCATCACGAAATGATTGTAAGATATGTATGCGGATTTCTAGCATCGGCTGTTGCAGTAGCTGCTTGGGGACAGCTTAGATCTTTATTCTCAACCAAAAGAAGATGATGATATAAGAATCAGAGTAGTGATAGTAGTATGGTACATTATTGAATCCATTATTGAATCAGCGCGGTCAAAGATCAGGAGCAAATATCATCTTTATCTTCATTACTGCAAAGCAAACAAATCCTACATACTTAGTTAGAAAGAATGATAGTGCCTGTATGATAGACTACCAATGCAAATAGTATACAATTAAACTGACACAACCATGTAAGGCTTGGTACGTATAGAGAAGCACAGAAAGGAGAGCGGCAACATTGATTTTGTGCATCAAGATTCGATATTGCCATGGGCTTTAGACTGGTAATGGATGAAAGTATCTTTTGAGCTTTGCATAAGTTTATGAATAATCAGTACCAATTACTCTGACAGTACCAATTACCATACACCTATCTCTATAGTAGATGCAAAGCATGAAATGCGAAATGCATACAATGTTAGATCGTAAGCTGCTTGTGCAGTATCATCAGCAGCTACTTTTACTAGGTATAGATTTCTAAAGATGCATGCACCATAGGCCATCAAAGTACTCCAAAGTTGCCATTTAACAGGCCCCTTATTGCAAGTGCCCGTTAAAAGCCCTTTTTGGTATCCTACCCAGTAAGACTACACTATAAAAGTTTACCTCCCTTACTTCGATTTTTGCAAAAGGGCCCGAATCTGCCCCCTTGCTCTGATAGCCACTCATTTCCAACCACGTAGTGGTGCACGTACAAATGCAACTCCACCAAACAAAAGATCACACCAAAGCTCTCACTTTTTAATAATCAAAGTCAATAACACTACCCCCTATTCAAACAACCTCTAAACAACTAATTATCATGTCTGACGGAAAGGAACATTTATCAGTCGTCGTCTGCGGTCACGTCGATGCCGGTAAGTCCACAACATGTGGACATTTAATCTTCAAGCAGGGAGGAATCTCTGCTCGTGAGATGGAAAAGCTTAATGCCACCGCTGCCGAGAAGGGTAAGTCCTCATTCGGTTTCGCTTACTACCTTGATACATGTAAGGAGGAGCGTGAGCGTGGAGTTACCATCCAATGTAACACCAAGGAGTTCTTCACCGAGAAGTACCATTACACCATTGTCGATGCTCCCGGACATAAGGATTACATTAAGAACATGATCACTGGATCTGCCACCGCCGATGTTGGTCTTCTTCTTGTACCCGCCGAGAAGGGAGGTTTCGAGGCTGCCATTGCCAAGGCCGACCCTAAGGCCGGTGTTGAGGAGGGTCAGACCCGTCAGCACGCCCGTCTTCTTTACTTGTTGGGTGTTGAGCAAATTATTGTTGGAATCAACAAGATGGATGCCTGTGGATGGGACGAGGGTCGTTTCAACGAAATTAAGGATGAGTTTGTTAAGATGCTTCAAATGATTGGCTTCAAGCCAAAGAAGGTCCCCTTCATCCCATACTCTGGTTTCAACGGAGATAACCTTGTTGACAAGTCCGATAAGGCTGCTTGGTACAAGGGATGGACTGCCAACCTCACCCCCAAGAAGCAGATTACCGGATTCACCATTGTTGATGCTCTTAACAACTTCATCCAACCCCCCAAGCGTCACCCTGAGCTTCCCGTCCGTCTTCCCATCTCCAACATTTACAACATTAAGGGAGTTGGACAGATTATCTGCGGTACCGTCGAGCAGGGAACTCTTCGCCCCGGTGATGTTATCGGCATCGTCCCCTCTGGTCTTAGGGATAAGAAGATCTTCTCCATCGAACAGCACAAGAAGCAACTTGAATCTGCCACCCCCGGTGACTCCGTTGGTCTTTCCATCAAGGGTATTGCCAAGGATGAGAAGGTTCAGCCAGGTGATATCATCTACGTCCAGAAGGATGGAGATCTTAAGCCCATTAAGACATTCACTGCCATGGTTGCCGTTCAGGAGCATCCCGGTGTATTGAAGCCTGGTTACGCCCCAGTTGTTTTCTGCCGTACCGCCAAGGTTGCATGTAAGATGACCAAGATCCTTTGGAAGATGGGTAAGAAGACTGGTGGACAGAAGGTTGATAACCCACCTGAACTTTCCCAATACGAGAATGCTGAGGTTGAGTTCGAGCCCAGTCAGCCATTGTTTGTTGAGCCTTTCGAGAAGTGTGCAGCCCTTGGCCGTATCGCTGTTATGGACTCCAACAGATTGAAGATGCTTGGAAAGGTTACTGGAACCGTCGTTAAGGAGGAGTGAACATTTCCTCTTTTTATTGCTGCTGCATTTTTGGAGGTTAAGTTTGTATTGTTGTTGCGTATGATGAGTGGACTTTTAGATTTATATAAGTTTGTTCGGGCACCGAAAAGAATACGAACCTTAATTATTTGAATAGACTAACTAAAGAATAGGTTTTGTGTTACATGAAACAATATGATTCTGCTTTAAACTAATTAGGAATTGTGTCACCACAAACGTATATCTCTTTCCATCTTGTGCAAGGGGGTCATCACCACTATTCCCCAGCAGTAACTAATTACAGATAGATGACACAATATAATACAAGAGAAGCACTCCATAAGGTACTACCGACTACCTATCACAACAAGAAGAGTTTACTTTATTTCTTTACCTCTGTCCCCCGATATCTTCTTACTTCTACTTCCTCTAGAACTTCCCGTTTATCCGCTCCCCGATTTCACTGTATCATTCCCTCCCTTATACCATGTTGCCATTCGAATTAGCGATAAGATTCTGGAGGTACTGTTCATTAGAAATCCCTTCATCCTCTGGAAGATGTGCGTTGCACAGTTTATGAAGACGAGGAAAGGTAAACATAGCAATGTCAGTACATGTGGGTCGCAAGGACAAGCAAATGAATGCAATGGAGGGACAAATGAAGTAGCCAAATCTCCAAGACTTCACATTGAACACACATATGCACATGATAAAACAACACAAACGCGGACTTTCCTGTGTATTCAAAAGAGACCTGAGGAGGTGCCTCCCCTTGTTTAACACCAACATCAAACATAGTCTATGCGGGGGATAGAAGTAGAAACGTTAGAGATGATCACAAGATGTGCCACACACAAGATTGGTATTCATAAAGACTTACCTCATCGAAGTTCTCCTCGGCAGCAGCAGGAGGAGATGAGCGGTCAAAGAACGTTGGTGGAGTATCACCCATTCCATTAGGCGCATATGCCTGTAGCACATTCCTTTCGAGATCTCCTTGCTTGTCCGTCGGAGGAGAAGTGTTGACTCCTCGAAAGATATTATTTGGGGCTCGGGGAGGAAGTTTTTGGGATTGATCAATCATGGAAGGTGGTGGAGGTGATGATTGGAAAGCATACGGGGCATACTGTGGTGGTGCTGGCACATCGTGTCCGCCTCCAAAGCCCTGCAGTGCAATCTTGTTGTGTTTGGCGGCTAGATTGAACGCTAGATTGAACTGTGAAAGATCAAGATGAGGATTCTGTTCTAACATCTTCTGTTCTCGATCATCAGCCAAGAATAAGAAATCAAGGAAGTGAAAAGGCTTCTTCCCTTCTACAGTTGCCTTTTGATTACGCTTTCGAACATTGGTAGTCCAATTGACAATTTGTAATTCTGTCATGTTCGCGGCAGTCGCCAAGGCAGTAATCTCATCAGGACTAGGGAACGGATGCTCTCGATTAAGAATCATCCATTCAGTAAGTACATCTGTCTGCCATTTGCTAAACTTCACCCCGGGCGGTGGCTTCTCGACGCCTCCCTTCTTCTTCTTCCCCTTTTTGTTACTAGCTACGGCTGGCTCTGGTTCTTGGGCAATCGAGGGTACTACTCTTCTCTGTGGAGGCATTACGGCACCAAAGGATGATGCTTGAGAGATTTGACTTCCCTGACGAGAGATGGGACCATTCTTCTTCAACTGCTTCTTCAAATCAAGACACATCTTGAGTTCATCTGCCAGGGATTGAATAGTCTCATCAATAAGTGAGTCTGTAATGGCACACTCTCCTCGTGATAGTGTTAAATCCGCCCCGTCTTCATTTTGAATTAATGTTGTCCTAATTAATTCAGCAGCTGAATCAAATTCCAATTCACGATCACCACGAACACCTTGTGGGTGAGACGATCCATCGCTTTCTAACTTAATCTTCTTTCTTGTTGTTGGTGCTTGTTGAGATACACCAGCAAGTGGTTCGGCCTGACCTTGGGCTACTGCCGCAAGTTGACTCTGCTGTTGTTTCAAAGCAGAAGCAAGTTCAAGCACCTTACCAAACGATGCATGACGCAGTAACTTGTTGTAATTACTATCGATCTCTCCAGGTACCATGTTTAGTTGTAAATAATTTACACCACTCAATTAATTTATGTGCACCAATTTTTGTGAATTAAATTACTGATCACTGCCTCTTCTATTGTGTTGACTGTCCTTATAATTTAACTCGCCTCTGTCGTTAATGTCCTTATTATTATACTGGTTGCCTCCTTGTTATTGCGGCTCTCTTTGTCTTTTAGTCATGATAAAAATTGAATCGTACATTGAACTCAATTTACTCAATTTTCGATCCGATGTGACAGACTTGGACTCTTGCAAGAGAAACTGCTCCTTTGTATCTCCTTTGAGTAACAGGTTTGATATATGCCAATATCACTGACCGCCACCGCCGTGATTTAGTACTCTTCCACTGGCACTTTAGTTCTGTGTCTCTACATCACATGGCATGTGTCAACATCGATGGACGAAGGATACCTTTTGATACTCGCTCTTGACAGGTAGACAAGTATCAATATCACTTGACAGGGATAAGATCTTTCCACTGAGTTGGAAACAAACTTCCAAGACTCATCTCTTTCCGAAATGAACCTTCCAAGTGTTGATCAGTTGTATAAGTCTTATCAGAGAATACAATGGCGTGACGTGGCACTCTTGTTACAATGTGCACATGACCTTTAGGAATACGATCCTTCTCGTCTAAAGTTGGTCGATTCATAGCTTGGACTGCATATATGTATTTATCATCGTCTGTTGTTTTCTCTCTGTCAAGAATTATACACGGCCGTAGATGACGTGAAGCAATCATTTCATTCTTCCATTCGACTATTGACTTTATTGGAGTTGAAGATTGAGTAGTAGTTGAACTACCACTCTTGGCAGGTGAATACTGATAATAGCATGATATAAACACATCTGTAGGATAGGGTTTCCTACTACTCTGCTGCTGTTCTCGATGTGTTGGTAGTATATCATAACTATCATCTTTGTTAATCATCTGAGAAGAAATGTGTTCAAGATCTTCTTTTCGAGGATGCCATGACTTGACATGTTCCTGCCATGACCTTTCCCACTCTTCTCCGTAATCAATATAGATTTCCTCACCTTTATCTATTGGCCGGGTAGCAACTAATTCCAACATTAGCTGAGAAGATGATGATTGTTGTAATTCTAACAGTGATCTATTAAAGTATGCATGACTTCCCTGCCACCATCTGAGTTTAGCATTTGGACTAATCGAATTGTGATTGATAAAGTTAACATGATGACTATATGGATATAGTAGTAATGGAGAGTTTGTATGGCCAAAGCAATAGTTCTGAAGAAGTTGTGTTGATTGAACTATAAATCCATCTTGTCTCTCCTTTATCATTTCTAAACTTGATTTCGATAATGGAATCAGAGGCACTGGTGCTATTATTGTACCTTCATCTAATCGTCGAGTACTAAATGCACCACGTCCTGCATCTTTGATAAGTGATTGACCAGAGCTAATGTTATCTAGACAATATCCAGTTTCTCGTAGCTCTTTTGGTGTCTTCTTTTGAGGAGGTGTAGTATCAACATCGAAGCCTCTTTCCTTTAACCAATTATCTCCATAATGAAGTAGCAACTCTTCTCCAGCTACTACATTTCTAGTCAATATAAAAGTAGAGTTATAATGATGAGTAATGGCTCCAGCGCCAGGAGATTTACCCCTTGTCAATCCTCCATCGTCAACATTCAGTTCAGTAGTATGCATAAGATTATGATTGTTGGATATACCGCTATTGCAGAGAGTACCCATCCCAGTACTTGCAGTAAACATTCTACTAATACCTTCATAATGTCCATTACTTTCCTGTCCATTCCATAAATAATCCCAAATCAAACGCTTCATCTTATGAGCATTTTGTGTATTAGTATCTGGAATGTGTATTATGACATCTCCTTGATCTAATACACTTTGACCTTTCTTATGAGGATACAAAGTAAATAAACCCCATCCGCCTATGTTTGATGGTGCCATTATTAGCTTACAATCATTTGGTACTCTGATATTGTTATCGTCATGTATTGTATTTGATGTATCATTGCAAACTACTTCGTCGCTTTCTACTGATGCAGAGTGCACCAATACAAAAACTAAAAGAAGATAAATCATCATATTTCAACCCCAACCAATCTACTTATGGCTTACAAACTATTCCCTCGTCGCTTTCCTCTGTTACTGAGTGCACCAAAACAATTTCTAAAATTATGAATGGAAGATAAAGCATCATCATCTTCAATGTTGCAAAGAAGTACTACCCCGTACGCCAATCTAACTGACTGCCGATCCGAAAAGGATCATTCTATACTAGAGACTAAGTACGATATCGCGAGCGGACATAAAGAAAATTGAAAATATTATGAGAGTTGATAAACATAGGTCACCAATTAGTGGACTATTATGATGCAGCCGATTCGTATATCATGAACCCTGCTAATGAAAGATATGGCTGATGCACTACATTTAATCCAAATCAATTGTAATCATCATTTTTCAATTGGTGGTGGTCATATATATGTGACGATACACCAACAGAGTTGTTCATTTACATGAAAACTGAAACTGAACATGAATAACTTTGATTGTGGTTGTTGACTGATACCATACCTATCACAGATTTATGTAGTAGCGGTGGATGCTTATCACACACGAGATTCTCTTTTTCATTACCTATTTAACCAGACTTGTAGATACACCGCGGTTGCGGTAGCATAACCACCCTTCAAGATACCATCTCCATTGCAGCAAAACTTCTACTACTTAATATAATTGAAAGATGGACTTCAGTTCCGAACCAGGCCCAAAGATGGGATGTGTAGTACGCGGTCGCGCACCAGTAACATCATTATCATATCATGAATCAGGTGAACATCTATTTATTGCATCCGAAAAAGATTCAGTATTACGTATAGTAGATTGTGTCAATGGCGGCTCTCCAAAAGATCGTCCAACAATGATTAAAATGCAAAGAGAGGGTATTAAATTAGTTGAATCTACACATCATGGTCACTGTGTATTATTCTCTCCTGGTATGAATGGCGGAGTTCCAAAGAAGAACAATGTGTATTATCACAGTATCCACGGTGAGTGTTTCCTATCCATTTGTTGTATAATCTCCATCTTTATTCATCTAATACTAATACACGACATGTATTATGTATGCATTATTTTCATTTCGATATGATTAGATAATAAAATATTAAGAGCATTCGAGGGTCACTCTGGTGTTATTAATAATATTAGCATGAGCCCGGCGGATGATACATTTCTTACCTCGAGTGTTGATGGAACAGTACGGTTATGGGATTGCGGTAAATCTGGCAATAGTATTGGAGAATTAAAGCTACCAGCAAATGTTGATGGAGCACCCTTGGCAGCCTTTGATCAAACAGGTATGGTCTTTGCCGTTAGCGGAGCAATGGGAGTTAGTTCTTGTGAGGGATATCACATTCATTTATATGATGCACGAAACTATACCGTGGGACCCTTTGCAGAGATGAAAACTACTCGTCAAGATATAGAATCAAAGATTAGATCTAGTGGATGTACACCCGAGCGTGCTTATGCATTAAGTAAATCGGAGTGGACGTCAATGCAATTTAACAAGTCTGGGAAGCAAATGTTAATTGGTATGGCTGGTGTAACTCTCTGCGTTGATGGATATGAGGGAACTGTTGATCATGCTTTTCAATCCGAGTTGGGATCTGGAGGTGTATCATCACAATCTTCTGGAATGGCAGCATGTTTTTCAGCGGATGACAAATCAATCATTTGTGGTAATGATGATGGAACCATTAGCTGTTATCAGGCAGACTCGGGCCTGTTGGCGAGGAAATTACGAGGACATGTTGGGGCTGTTGGAGGCGTGGCATGCAACCCCAAATTTGGACAATTTGCATCTGGGTGTACCAATACAGCAGTATGGATATGTTGAGGGATAGTTAGAGAGACATGTCTTATGATAAAATATAATGTTAATATATTATAATCCCCCTTCTCCCGTTTCATATGGACGGATCATATCCAACTATCAACTTCCACGTTCCATACCACCTATTAACCCTTTATTGGTCAATTGATATAACCTACCTGTTAGATGGTATACCACCAACTAAAACATATCCAAAACAATCCATTCCCCTCTCCAAACATATTATAATTCAAGGGTATTACACTTTTTAATCTCATTTACATTCCCATAACACCAGTATCATTCTCTTTCTTCCACTTATCAATAGAATCTGTAACCTGTGTAATTAAATGATCTGTTTCATTACTTAAATCCTCAATAGCCGAACTTAATGTCTCCGCGGGTGCCACCTGTGATGTAGATGTTTGTATTTTCAAATGAATTTTATGTATCAATGGATGTGGATGCATGTATCCTGCAAATTTAACCTGTGGGTCACGTAGTAGTTGCATCCGTAGCAAGTTACCCACTGTATGATCTTCTTTATTGAAGGTGAAGGTACCGGCGTTTGATACCTTGGTATCAGCTGAGTATTCAATTTTCTCTTCATCATCATCAAGGATGAAGGCTGATGAACGTTCGGGTGTGTTCATGATTGCAATTTATAAATGTATTGTTTCCAAATAGAATAAAACTACAAATCTATTGCAATTTGATAATCAGTAAAATGTAGCTATCCAGTGTATTAATAATTCTTATCAATCTTCGACAACTAAACAGAAGACGGCGCTTATTCCAATATTGTAGATAATCCAATAATTTTATGTGATGGTATCCTTCTAAGGAGTTTCATACAGACATGAAAACTAATACAACATAAATCTCTGATTCATTGTTACGCTCTCGTATTCTATCTGCTTGTATTGTTTGGAGGGCATTGCTGCTGTATATTACTGTTTGGATTGTCTATTATTGAGGTAATTTGTCGCATATAATATTATCACTGTTGAGTTATCATCCTTGACAAATCACAACACTCTCATAATAATTGAGGTGTCGTTGCAAATATTATTATAGGTAGTATAGGGTAGTATTACTGTTTGGATTAAACCATGTCTACACCAACTGATGCCAGTAGCAGAGCACAAGCTAAAGCTGATAATAGAGATTATGGAAGAGACGATCGGTTATCATTCAGAAAGTTTGCAGAACATAAAATGAAACGAGAGTTTAAGGAAGTTGCAATTAAGAAGTGTGAGGTACATCTCAAGAACTTTGGACAATGTGCACAAGACAATGGATTACTGGTTGTTTTCAAATGTAGAGATTTCAATAGAAAGATTAATGAATGTATGGCTGAACATAATTCGCCAGGTAAGTTGCTGATAGAGTTGTTCATATTATGTTTTGTCGTGTGTGTGAGATACTCTCTCATCTCATAGTCTCATAATGTACAACCCTTTATTGCAGAGGCATTCCAAAGGTACTTAGAGGAGAATAAAGACGAACTAGATAAACGTACAATTAAGAGCCCGGAAGGATCAATCAGGTAGTATAGAGTGATACTAGCGTGGATTGGATAGAGTACGGTATATACTTACACATTGAAGAGTGCTTTGGAGACTAAGAGGAGAGTTAGCAGGCTCAAGATAAGTGATAAGAGCACACTTTCAAATAAGTAGCTATAGAGTCTAGTACACTAATCAAACGTAATAATAACAAAATTCTATCTAACTGTGCATCATTATGTGTGCTTAGTTTTGATGATAATTAACAGGTCTGCTTACCGCATTCCAATCCTTTGAAACTAACACATAACTACCAACACTTTATCTCTATATCCTCCTGCCCTTAGACCTTAGATTCCAAAGCGAGTTGACATTGATATCTGCAATCTAAATCGGGTTCATCTGTAATTGTATCTGATAATACCGGCGTAACTTGTGTTTTGATAATAGCATCATCACACTGTCCAGATATCATAACGAGTCCCAGCCCCCTTGCGGCAATCAAACGCACGTTTGGTACCTTATCTTTTATCCCCTTCAACATTAATGTAACAATTTGATTCATGAGCTCCGGGCTCACTTCATTTTCATTCTCCCCATGTTTTTCTGTTAGTGCCGCAAAGCACCTCAATACTGTAATCCGTGACAAATAGGAATGTGACTCTTCGTACATTTGACTAAAATGTGGAAGGATCTCAGACTGAATCCATTGTGATCCAGCAACACTCAACAACTTTGGCATACCTTGAACACACGCCGTTCGGACATCGGCCACTTGATCTGCCATAATTTTCAACCAAGGATCAAGTAAATGATCCTGGAAGAATGTAACTCCCCGTGCCTCTGCTAAGAATGGTAGCAATCGCCCGACGGCCTCCCTAACACGCCAATTCTGCGCCTTGGCCATTTGTAGGATGGAACTAACAACCACATCCATCTTCCCCAGCAAGTGTGACACCCGACTTAATTTTGTCAAAATGTGCAGCTGTACCTCGGCAAATTCATCATTTAAGAAATTTTCCAATAATGGTTTGAAATCTTCTAGGACGATATCGTCCGTTAATGTATTGCAAATGGCAGGATCACAACAATCCATGAGAGTTTGGGCCAGCTTTGATCGTACTTCCATGACAAGATCATCGGCAAGGGCAGGGAGGAGGGGGGCAATGTGTTTCTGGAAGAGATCTGCTCCACCCAATTGGGCCATTCGAGCAATATTTTCAACAGCGGCGGCACGGACTTCAGCCTCATTATCCTGCAATAAGCCAGCGAAGAATTCAAACACCTCTTCTTGACGTGAGGATTGCTTCTTTCCATCAAACCCAAGGGAGCCGGTAACTGTTGAGAATACTTTGGCTAGGTTGTGTCTAACTCTCCTACAATAATTTGAAAGTGGATGACATATGATATGAGTAAACGACAAAATAATATCCCCAACACACAATCACAAAATCCCCATTAAACAATAAAAGGCATAAGCAGATCAACAACTTACCATGATAAATCGGCACACCCGCCTCTAACTACTGGCAAAACAAGTTCAGCCGTAACCCCCGGTTCCCTTGCCAATCCACAACCCACACTACCCGAGCAACTAACTGACAATAGCCGAACAGAATCCTGTTCATCACTACTCAATGCCTGGAAAATGGGTACCAATTCATATGTAACCAACTTTTTATTCTCATCTCCAATAGCAGGTTGTTTCTTTCCACTCTTAACCATAGTTTCTGCACTATCAGTTAATCCGGCAACAGCCTCCACAAATCTACCCAAATGTTTAGCAGCCGATCTTCGTACCATGGGGGTATCATCTTCACTTAAATCCTTAAACAGAATACGTAATTCACGCTTAGCTTCATCATTCTCGCCTTTACTACCACCATGGGCATGATAAAAGGCATATATGGCCGGTAATATCCCCGCAGCTGAGACCTTAGCCGTGAACCAATCAGCCGATGCCAACCGTTTAACTGTTGCCAATAATTGTGTTGCGGTATCATCAAAATTACCACCCGGCATTAATAATGGTACAATTTTATTAGTCGATTCCACGGCCTTATCACGAACGACAGTTTCCTCGGTAGAGCACAATCTTTCTAAAATTGGTACAAGTGGTAATGCCACTGAACCGGGTACTAATCCCGGAACTAATAATGCCAACTGTCCAGCCAATATTAATAAAATTTCATCATCATCATCCTTCTCATTGTCTGCAATCTGTTCCACCAAGTATGGAATTAATTTTGATAATGTTAATTCCTTTCCCATGGCCTCACCAACGATTGATAATTTTTTCATAGCATCAACACGTGCCTCGGTACTATCGGATGATAATTGTGCAACGAATAAATCAAATGGTGGCATTGACATTAATGCATCGGGTTCACAATTTAGGGAGCGTGCAAGTGTTAATGAAGGTGTGGTGCCTGAGGCCAATGGTCCTGCAATGGGTGCATGGACAACTTCTGATGTTTCTCCGTCGTCTGACATTATTATTATTTATAGATTTGATATTCCACTATAAAACTAATACTACAGTAGATTAATACTATATAATCTGATTTAACGCCCTCTCTTCCCCTTAGTAAAGCTGCAAATAACCAAGCAGCCTCTAAGCCAATGAGCTTCTCTCTCGCTCAAATAACGATTCCAAATGAGCTCAAAGTAGATAGGATACCTAAAATGAATATTGGAAGTAACCCCTTATATAAACTAACCCTCGATTAGCAATTTGCAATGCTCAACGCTGGGGGCCATCTAAACATCTCTCCTCGGTGACCACAATGAGATCATGGCATCATCTTGGTGGTTATATAGTATATTGGTATGGGCGGTGCTGATAGGAAACTTGGTTGTTTCATCGGCGGCGGCTGAAGATACCAAAATAAATGATGCACAAAAGCAAAGATATCTTACCAGCACTCGACACAATGTAATGTGACGAAGAGTAGATGTAGAATCTAACAATGATATCTATGCAACAACTCGTTTCGTTACTGCAGCAGGGAACTCGATTGAGAATACCGCTGTTCCATTGCAATCAGAAGGGGGAAACAGAGATACAGTAGAGATGCCAATGATAGAAGAAGAAGTAAACGATGGTGCAAGTCTACCGACAACAATATCCAAACGATTGTCAGATCCAAACTATAGAACTATTCGAGGAGCTAATACACAACAACATAGACGAACTGAAGACCTCGAGGATATGCTCAATGGGATGGCGAATAAATCTCCAGAAGATTGGGAACCAGAAGAATGGATATTAATGATACTCTTTTTATCATTCTTTGGATGGCTAGCTTGCTGTTTGTGTACATTATGCTGTTGTGGAAGTAGAAGTCCGGATATATGCGCATACATATGTTTCTGGGAATTATGTTGTCGTGGTGGTAGTGATATTGATCGATGCTGTGATTATGCATTGGCCTGATCGGTATGCTTTCCGAGGTAACTAAGATATGCAAAATGATTTGATACCCAAAGCATACATTGTGACAATAAACAGCACCCAAAGGTAATGCATGTTCTTATAGTAGTAATGTATACAAGTGTAAACTAGATGATGAAAGTATGGATCTCCCGAGGCAATACGAGTTGAATCTCTTACATATCATCGAGTTGGTATCCTTTAACACTCAAGGACCAAGGATATCTATCTTTCACCAGTATCATTGCCAAATATATGCCTGATTAATTACTAGAAAGAGATACAAGGAACTGATGCTAACAATACAGTGGTATGTCGGAGGCATAAGTGAGCTATCCGTATTCTTCAAAGGAGAAGTTGCTACTTTCTGTATTGCTTTTGTAAAGGATATTTTCAGAGTTTTTAGAGTAAACATAACATAGCACTTAATATCTTCTTAAGCCATCTAGACTGTTGTTCTGTTTTGTTCAATACCATCTAGCCAATGTATATGCACAATGAATTTATATCCGCTTCCCTCAAATCTCAAAATCTCTTGTTCAAAATTCATTTCTCTCCTACAACTCCTACTAATACATATACATAATCTTCTGCCAATATACACTATCCATCCTATATCAAAATTGAAAACCGATCCAATCTAATAATAACTCTTTATATTTTAAATGGTTTTGGCATTGATATTGACCTAAGAGGAGTTGCCAGCTCAGTTGTTTTGTCAGGCGAGGAAGGTGGTGTAGATTGTGGTGTAGTAGTCTGTATAAAAAGAGAGAGGACGGGGGACAAAGAATCGTTAGATCTCTTCTCTTTCAACCAAACATAACATAACTCCAACAGGTACTAGCATATTCATATTTTATAGAGATTCTCAAACCCAACCAACGCTTAAGATCAAGATACGATCGATTCTTCCTCTGAGGATACAATATAGAAATTGCAATACGGGCTCCATGATCGGCGGCGAGTATACCCCCCATCTAATACACAGCTAAATCATCATCTCTGAGTATCTACGAACATATCTCCTTCAAAAACCACAAGAGGAACAATGCAAGTCCAGCAACTTCAACTCATAAAATAATTTGAGCCCTTCTACTCTTCATAACTTACATCCTCAAATGGCCGCCCGAGTTTGAACATCATTTTATCCTCCGCCGACATTCCCCTAGGTCGATCGCCTCCGTTTGCTGCTACTTGTGTTGCCATTATTATATTATTGCAAATTATTATACAATTCTGCCAGTTTCAATGAGTGATGAGAGTAATGAGGACGTTGAATCTAAATCTCCCGCCACAAAAGATGGAATAAAATTAACCGTTTAGGTTTAAGCAATCAATTGTTCCTCTCCGCCGCTATCTCTTTATTCTACTCAACACTAGCCCACTACTACATAAAGATATCTAATAGTTCATATATTAAATCAATATGAAGTCCATAATTTCAATTGCAATCGCTGTTCTCTCAGTTTCATCCGCTACGGCTTTTGTACCCACATCTGCAACAACATCGATAATGAGGTCGACACCATTGTCTATGGGGAAGTTAGACGTGACACCTGAGGTAGAAAGTGCTATTGCCGAAGTACGAAAGGCTGCTTCTGCCTTTAGTGAAGAGACTCAACACTTTGCTAATGGTAAGACGGTATAGTAATGCATATGATATTTTGATGCATGTGATATGTACATACGTTTGTGTTTGTCCTTGTAATACATATGTTTAATTTTATCTACATCAACTCATTTATATTTATATACAAATCTCTTGTCTACGGAATTATCATATCTCTATTGGCGTTAACTTATCTCTCTGGTTGATAATTTATTACTCTGATACATAATATATAAATTGCAATACAACACAACACACATATTAGTTTGGATTGAACGAACACTTGAAGGGAATCAGGAAGGTGCAGCGGCAGGATTATTGGAAGAATGTGTCTTGGATGATGATGAAGGTAAATGTGAGCGTTTTGATACTGCACTTAAGAAACTTGATAGTTTACTTGGTGTTGGGGCTGGTGAACAATTTTAAATATCTGAGAGATACTTGTTATCTCTTTGGAATTAGTTTGGGGGATGAAACAATCGACTTGGAGATTTACCGATTTTAATAAATTGGGGAATAGTATTATATCAGTAACAAACAAGTTGAACTGATAAGCTAGATAGAGAGCGAGATTGAGGTTGAATGATAGCTCCCGTTATAAAGACAAGATCTTTTATTTAATAAGATAATCAATAATCATTAGGACACAATATTGGCTAGTCTCACTACAGCATACGTACAGTGCAAAATATTGGCCACTTTATATATAAGAGAATACTAGTTTCTTGAGGCACTTCATCTTGAGACTAGAGTAATTTATTCTGATACAATAACCCGAAACGGTTCATGAAAACACTTCCTTATATCAACCTTATGACCCTATGACAGAATCCCCAACCCAGATGACATCTTCTTCCGAAGCTCTTCAATTTCCCTGCGTAACTCTTCATTCTCCTCTGCAAGATCACCAACCTTGCTATGCAATTGAGTGATCTCCCCCTTGAGTTCTTCTTCCTGTTCTGACTTCCTTGCATGAAGGGCAGAAAAGTGCTTACTCTGACAACTCTCACACCCACCATCACCGAAACAATGTAGGCAAAATTGACAGTAACAATGATGATCCTCACATCTCTTAGTCGCTCCTACGGTATCAATGGCTGCACATGCCGAACAATGGAATTCTGCACAACGGTCGCATTTAAATCCATGTTCCAAACAAAAACTCAAATCACAGTGAGTGCAACATCGAATTTCAGTTTCATAAGCGTATACATCGTCATTGCATCCTTCACAAGCAAACCGGAAGCACTCAAAGCAAGTTAACGAAGCAGGCTGGACTTCATGTTCATCAATATTCCCATTCTCTCTGAATGATACACATTTTCCACACTTCTCTCCTTGAAGCAACATATCGTGGAACTTTCTCAAGAATTGTTTTACTGCTAGATCATTTTTCGCATACTTCATATTGGATGCTTTAATCTCATGCAGAGAACTCCCATCGTTATCTACAATACTATCAACGATGGAGGAAATGAGCTCCCAAGATAAACTTTCCATTGGTAAATGAAGACTGATATGTTCTAATACAGTAGATTCCCGAAGACATTCTAATCCATGACCAACAAGCATATTACAACCATTTAATAGCAACCTTTTCAACTTATTCTTTGCATCAATACATATTAGTAAAGCAGAAATATCATCATCGGATAGTCTACCTGCTAAAACGCCAACATCTCCGAAATCCAATACCTCAGTTGTACTACCCATTGATGTAAGGATTGCATTACTTTCGATGGTCAAGCTTTCATCTCCTTTCCAATTAACAGTACCAAATGATGTAGATGGAGCACTTAACGCACAGGTAAGTAACAATTTCGACGTTGGTGCAAGATAACTTGATACTGTTGTGAGATGATCACCAGGTAGAGTGGAAAGGGATAGAATACTAGTACCGTCATGAGAAGAAGAAGTCCTTCTCCGTTTGGTATTATCGGTTGATACTTGCATAGTATATCAACTGAGATAAAGATGGTAATGATGTATTGCAATCAGACGATATGGTAAATAAAATTTGGATCTTTGAGTTTTGATAGACGTATCTTTTCTTAGTCTTGCGCCGCCGCCTACGCCACCGGTGTGTACCACACACTCAATAAGACTATTACAACGCTTCTCTACAATGAAAGAAGCTCTTTCCGATCTATATATGCTGAATAAAGGACCTCAGCGATAACCTACATACTGCAATTAGGATGCCACCTAGTGTGTTTTGGCGAGCTAACGCAACCAAACAATTCTGCAGAATCTTCTGCAAGTGTTGCACCCTACTTGCTACATGCAGTTCGTTAGTTATCCTTGTGTGTAGTAGTAGTATACGATAGTGAATAGAAGAGAGTTAATGAGTAGATCTCTTTGATATACCTCTAATGATCTTGAACTGACTGTAGAAAAATATTGGCATCATAAGTTTTCTTTGCAATAACATTTGTGACATTTGACATTTCAAATGTCACCCTTTGTGGAGGTGATATACAATATCAGATTCCGTATATCATCATATACTTTTGCATTGAGTAGGTGAACCATACTTACTTAATATACTTATTGTATAGGAAATCTATACAATACCAGATACACAACAACAACTAATCCAAAATGATACCATCTATAATCATATGTTTACTGTCATTCGGTAACATATACACTGTCAGAGGTTCACAACCCAAGTTTCCAACAACCACACCAGATAACACAAGTACTAAAACACCATTCAAAGAAGAGAATGCATATGAAAAGTATGCACATTATCCAAAGTATTGTTCAACACCTGAGGAAATGGAGACTCGAGCTGTACCACCATTGCAATCTGGGGGTGCAAACGATGGTACATCAAAGTTAATACATGTTACAGCCCTAATTCGACATGGTGCAAGAACTCCCTTCACAGGTGCACCGTCCTATCAATGTTGGAATGATTATTGGGATAATGAAGAAACTGGAGTATGGAATTGTGATTTAAAAACATATATCAGCCCTCCAGCTGCAACTAAAGATAAAGGACAGGTAGTGATTGATAGTCAAGGAATGGTAGAGGACGAAGAACCAGATTTTCTCTTTGAGAAGCGTTATGATGCACTGACTATTCCTCCTGATAAAACGGGAAACAATTTAAATGGTACGTGTCAGCTTGGACAACTATTAACAAAGGGATATGATCAAGAATTACGAAATGGGTTACATTTAAGACAGGCTTACTTTTTTGACGGCGATGCTAATGAACATGCTGCAAAAGATTCCAGAATGAGACTATGGGATTTATCAGCTACTAATAATGGTGGAAGTGAAGGGATTGGTGATCATACGAAATCAATATTTGAACAGCCTAATCTACGGTATAGAGTTGATGATGAACAGAGAACACTCATGTCCGGCCAGGTACTTCTCAGAGGACTCTTTGAGCAAGAATTATTAGCTGTTAACGATGACGAGACCGCAGTCATTCCACTTCATACCGCAGATTATAATCTTGATGTGTTGGATATTAATAAGAAAGTTTGCCCACGAACAGACGATGTACGTAATGAAGCATATGCAAGTGATGAATACAAAAAGTGGATCAACTCAAAGGAGGTAAAGGCGGTCAAATCATTTTTAAAAGACAAGTTGAACATGGATGAGATACCGTACAGCATGTTGGACTGTTTAATGACCACAATCTGTACTGATAGAACATTGCCTTCTCAGTTAAATGATTATGATGGATCTCTTGGACCGACTTCTTGGACTGAGGATATGACATCGTTAGCGGATAATGGGGATTCAACTGTCATGTTTGAGCGTATTGCCAACTTCGCAACCAAGAACTATACATTTGCATACAAATACAACGATGCTGCTTGGGCAAAGCTCGGAATGGGTCCATTGTGGAAAGAGATTCTGGACAATATTCTCCCAATCGTTGCTTCGACTGATAGAGCTGGCGGAGAATATCCGCCAAAACTTGCTCTATTCTCAGGTCATGATACTACACTTATGCCAATCCTTGCTACACTAGGTGACAAGGTTTGGGAAGGAACAGAGTGGGCGCCGTATGCTAGTATGATACAAATTGAAGTACACAAGATACTGAAGAGTGATAAGAACTATCCATCTGGATTTGCCTTTCGCCTGATATACAATGGAAATGTACTAACAACAAAAATGGACAAGTGTAAAGCCGAGCTATGTGACATTCAAGTCCTGATCAAACAGGTAATGCCTTTTGCCAAATACAAGGAGAGGAATTGTGAATCATCAATCACACCATCCGGAGATGATTTGATGAGTGAGATGAAAACTGTTTCTAATAACTTGATACATGCACCCGGCGGTGTGGTAGTTGTTTTGCTGTTGGTTGTGCTAGGATTAACTTTAGGTGCTGTGCTAATGTGGATGATAATGAAGCGCAAGATGAGACGGTATGCCGAATATAGAAGAGAAAGTACTGTTCTTGGTGACTTGAGCATGAAAAATGTAACAGACGACCCTCACTTGGCTAACGAATCGAACTTTCAAGAAGGGGTTGATACTTGGCCTCCTCATGGTGACGTGAAGAAGTTTGACCTAGATGAACATGAGAACTCTCTTATTTAGATATGAACATGGAGCTATGTAAAGTATTGTTATGTTTGTAACTAAGAGTTCTTGTACTCTCTAATATCTGTGAGCATTTGATCGACTCCTTTGTTGGGAGAGTAGTGTTGTTGTACATATTTTGGAGTAGAATTATTCCATAACTGTTTTGTATCTTCATTCTCTTTTCTATCAACTATCAACACAAGTCTTTCTACGCCGGTATCGAAAACAGGATAGAATCCGTTCTGAGCAGCAAGTTGCCAAGGAGATACTTTCAAAGAGTCTTGATCTAGTTGTTTTACCAGAGAAGTTGGAAGCCCCGCCCGAAGAAGCTCGGATGGGGTCATTGAGGAACTTTCGTCTTCTATATTTTGATCTAAAGGTGTCAAACCTGCGCCAACCGCATGTCTTCTCAGCCCGTCAATATTTCCGCAAAACATTGGCAAAGGATCCATCACATCCACTTGCTCAAACTCTGGCCAAGTGCTAGAACCAAAATCCCGATCGATACTGGTAACAATGTCTATTCTAGTATTCTCCGGAATGTTACTCTTAATCTCCCGGACAAATGCTGATACAAGCTTTGTAATGGCGCCAACCACAGTTGTATCTAGCTTTGTACAAAATCTAAGTAGTTCAAATGAATGGAAAGTTTGATTGTCTCTATTGACCCTTCTCTTTGATGAGAATGTAGCCACTGCAACTAACATATCATCTGCTTTGTTGTATAAACCAAAGCCATACTTTGCTCCGGTTGCTCCCCAAAGATGATTGTTTTCGAGAAAAGGAAGGTACTCTGACTTTGTTATACGCTTTACATATGTTTTTCTAGCATATATTCTTTGTTGAGATAAACCACATTTACTCCGTATCCTTGATTGTACGATCTCTTGTGATCTATTCCATACATCTTGATGTAAGTGTACAATAGATGTATTGGAAAGCGCTTTGGTGAGATATGAATTTAGATATGCAGCTGCTGCCACAGATTTTGATATATTTGTTGAATTGTGTTGTTGCTTTATAATTGTATCCAAGCTGGTAGTCGGACATAGATTTAGTATGAATGAATATGTTTTTATACTGGCATTAGTAGACGTGTTTGTATATCTATCACTTCCAACTCCTAAGATGATATGATTATCCAATAATGACATCAACGTATTCCTTCTCTTTGTTTGTATATTGTTTTGCATTAGGATACCATTCAACTCTTCATTTGATATATTCCTATACGGAATATCATCTATATCTAGAAATGAAGTTACTTCTTCTACAAATGACTGCGGTGATAAACTGGTATACTGTCGAAAGTGTTGATGTCTCTTTATTGCAATCTTATGGTGATGGAAATTTGATGGATATGCAAAAAATTGAAAAGATGCGACGGCACAATAGCGTATAGGTATGAAAGCGGTGACAAGCGACCAAGCAGATATAATAGGCCTGTAACTGGATATCATACTGAACATAACAATACCCTTAAGCGCTCATCTATCACCTCCATGAGCCAGAGAGTCAGAGGTGAATGGGATAAAAGATATTTTGGTATCCTTTGCATGCAAATTTCGAGTTCGCATTGATCATCTCATCACATAAATAGGCCTCTTCGATGGCGGCACAATCACCTAGTGGCACGTCGATAGCCTTAAATATATACTGTGTATTAATACAATTATTATTGGCGGTAGTAACTTGATCCGGTACCATCGATAGAGTTTTGCAAAAGTAAAGATGACTGTCACCGACGATATCCCACCTCAAGAATCAACTCCCTTGCTTGGCATCATCTCAGTTGGAGACTCAAAACGAGAACTATTGTTCAGGCGTAAATCAGTTGCTAAATTATCAATTCGTCAGGTATCAAATGTTGGTGATGACGAAGAAGCTATATTTAAGAAAGATGATGAAGAAGATAAGTTCATTGCATCTCCAGTTGAGGGACTAGCCCCGTTATTCAAAGGTGGTATTCAAGAATATGAAGGTAGGGCATATGTACCATATCGTGAGGCAACTTTGTTAAAATCTACACCTGCATTTGCACCTTATCGGAGAAAGGCTAGACATCGATCATACTATTTGTGGTGGACAAATGTAAGTATATCTTATGTTCATATCTTATGTATGTTCATATCTTATACTCACCTTGTATATACCGCATTTTTTAGGAATTTCGTCACTGGTGGAAGAGTTCACGTCTATTAGTTCGTTTAGCAGGATTATATGTCTACTCCTACGATCCATTGGTGGCACCAAACATTCTAATGTTCTCCCCATTCAAGCATAAGACAATAAAAAAGTTGACAAAGTTTTCCAAGCGTCTGGGCCAAGGAGGACCAGTTCGTGACTTTATAAAGACTGTTAAACCATTTACTAGAAGTATGAGAATGTTAGTTGGTGGTTGGCGTTGGTTTGAGGCAGCACCATGTCGTAGAGGTGAAGTTGGCTTGGAAGAGATCATGGCATTCGTCGGGAATAGAGTGTCGCGTATGGTAGCAAGGACAGCTACTGATGATTTGGGATTCTATCTCATCTTCCCAGTACAACGTTACTTGTTCCGTCAGGATCGGCTCGACTATCCAGAAGATTTTCATCCTATTGCAATATGTGTTTGCCTTGGTATTCTAAGAGCTGTGTCACCGTTTGCTGCATCATTCCAAGGATCTAGGGTGGGCAGGGTATTGACTAGACACTTCTTTTCTTCAGCAAAGAATCGGTGGTTGCCTACTCAACGTATTGGGGATCTTAACCTAATGAGTGATGACTGCCAAGAAAAGGATGAAGTAAATCAGACTGCAAGTCTTGTCAAAATCGCTCATCTTGTGGCTAAGGCTTTGGGAGATGTTCAAACGAGTGAAGAAGGAGGAGACGGGGATATTGTTCATCAACATGAAGCGCTGTTGCAACAAGGGTTTAAGCAAGCTGGTGCTGGTAGTGGAGGGTGAGTGTTGTTGTATCTTGTAGTAAATGTTTCATCTTCTTCTTTACTTATCAGTACTCTATCAACTATACTATACAGGTATGCTGTTTATCAATCCAATATCCAACTCAAATCGTCATCCAAATCAATCTTACTTCATGTTACGCCATATGGTCCTAGTATCGGTGATGTTATGCCCTACTACCTTGTGCTTGAATATGAGACATCCTGTGACCTGAGGAATCAAAAGTGGAGCAACTCGTTAACAGAACTGTCAACTCTTACATGGCAGGGACCTCAGGTGTTGGAAGGATATTGTTACCAGGGAGCATTCTTTAGTCCTTATCACTTTGCTGAACTTAAAGGCATGTATGATAAGCAACTCCTTGCATATGAAGCCGCGTGCCAAAAACTTCCGGTCGTTGCAAAGGCCCATCAGCAAACTTGTATTCCGAACGATCTTCCTACTTTGAAGAAGATGCTCGAATCGGGAAAGACGGGGAAGAAGCGTAAGCAGAACATCAGAGAGTATAATGATCTTCAAAAGGTGGTTCAGAGTGTTGCTAAAGAGGTTCTTGGTTTAATGAAGAAGGAGAAGAAGAAGGTTAGTGCAGGAGGCAAATGTCTTGCGCCAAAGGGTGTGATCTTGTACTTTGAGGGTTTGGACTGTTCTGGTAAGAGCTCAACAGGCGGATTAGTGCAGGCAGCCCTCGAGCAGTCGGGGTATGAGGTGGGAATGCGTCAATACAATAGACCACCAACAGCAGAGCAGAGGGCAAGGCCATGGATGGACAGATTTGAGGTTCCAGGACAATCTAGTCTCATTGATTTGTCCCTTAATGATGGAGAAGATAATGAACACATTGGATTAGTTTGGGATAGGGGACCTGCTGGTGACTTTGTTTATGGCATCCTCAATGAACTGTCACTAGCAGACAAGAAAAAACGTTATGAAGAGTTTATTGCCTTTGATAAGCAGGTGAGTTCATCTTATGGGACATGAGGAAACTTTGTAACACTTCTATGACTGACCTGTATCCTCTCTCCTTCCAATCAACACAGTGCCGTGATGATGATATCCTATTCCTCAAGCTTCTATTTGTAACCAATCGAGATTCAATTGCCAAGACTTTAGGCAAAAGGCTAGCCCAAAAGAAGATGGCAAAGGATCTTACCACCTGGTTAAACGCTTGTCGTTCTAGGAATGATGAAGATGAGGTTCATTACGAAGGATTGGAAGAGATTGCAGCCCATATCGATCCAACTGATTTCATTGCGTTCAACAATTACCAACGAAATCTTCGTATCTTCTCCAACTTTGCTTTGAATACTGACTCCGATGCTAATCCTTGGGTGGTAGTTAATACTGGTGATCGTTATGCGGCTCGTCAGTCTTTGATGAACGCCTTTAGGTCACAGTTACATCGGTTCAAGGCTCAGGCTGGAGGACGAACTGTACCTCCAACTCACACTCAAGGTTTATCGATTGTAGAAATGATGAAGAAGAAGGTGAATCCTTCCCGTCGGCACGTTGTATTGGCATGGATTACAGCGATGTGCTTGTTGTTGCTGGCGTATATCTATGCCGAAAACACCAAGTGGGACGATTCATGGTTTAGAATGCCCACTTCATATAACATCTCTTCTCTGCTCGAGGGAGATATGGATGACGACTCGACTCTCGGACCTGTGATTGATATTAATGAGAAGAAGGGTAAGACAAGCAAGAAGAAAGGTACTGAGGTGATTGTAGATGAAGACCCTGTGAACGATAAGAAGACAAAGGCAGCTAAGGAAGAAAAGGAAATTGGGGAAGAAGGAGAGGAGGAAGAAGGAGACGAGGAGGAGGTTGTTGATACAGCGGAATAGGTGATTTGTAATTTGATGTGTGATATCTAATTTTTATAATGTGACAATGAATGTAAACAGAATAAACTAAGGATCCTGTACCTAGCAATTATTATAGCTTAAAATCTACATGTTAAGATCGCCCATTATACTAGAGGCCTTGCTACGATTAGCAATCCTCGCCTCCTTCATTCGCTTCAGCTCCTCATCTCTTGATTCAGCACTGTTGGCAGCTTGAATAGCTTGATACCCATCGAAAGTTTTCTCGTCCGATTCTGCTATTATATCAGCGTCGCTCTCAATGCTATTACCATTTATCTTGCTACTACCGTTTGCAGCTGGCTGATCGACAACCACAGACTTGGGACTACTACTAACATCTCCATTAATAAGCTCTTTACTTTTCGACGCAAACTTTGATATTTCAATCATCTCGAAGAACTCTCCTGGTGATGTATATTGAGGTACTTCTCTAACCTCTCGTGTCTTGGAGTCGACATGATATATTGTAAAGTCGAGGTCAGGTCTTTCATCTTCTCCCGATTCTCCCATTTCAATGCCTTTACTAGCAACTGCTTCTTTATTGGATTTGATCTTGTCATAGACGGAAGTCAGATCGTTTGCCTCTATTGATGGCGGCAATACTGCAGTTGATGACGACGTAGACTCACTATCCATATTCATTACTCCAATCTTTGACTCATCAATCTCAGATGTTTTGATTCTATTACTCATACGTGCTTTCCGCATAGCATTAGCAGTTGATTCGGCGGTGGATCCCTCTCCATATGCCTCTCGTATTGTAGAATATCCATCAAATGTAGTCTCGTCTGTTTCAGTTGATGCTTGAGTTGTTGTTGTAGGCTGCTCTTCATCACTCGATGGCTTCGTCTTCCCTTCGGCCTTCATTTGAAAGAACTCGCCAGGCGATGTGTATGGAGGCACCTCCATCGTTTCACCAGTCGATGAATCAACATGATAGATTCTAAAACCAGGATCAGGACGTTCCTCAGTTGGATTCTCACCCATTTCAATGGACTCCGATGCCTTGGCCTTGTTGGCTTTTATTCTTTCATAAATGGATGGCAAAGCTTCTTCGGCATCCTGTACTTCTTGTTTAACTCCAACGGTCAAGGCATCAGTATGATCAGTCTCCACTGGCACCGTCTTTACGTCATCGACAATCTCAGTATCCGATTCTTCGTCAACAATCTCAACAGCATCAGTATCTTCCTCTCTTTTTTGACCACCTACCATCCATCCGTCACCATCGTCACCAAATGAGAATGCTTGGGCATCATCAACACCCATCCCGGCTGCTCGTTCCAACAACTCCTCTTCGTCATCACTTATACCAAACATGCTCTTTCGATCTTTGGCTCTGTCGCCTTTGGCAGCTGCTGCTCCTTCGTAAAATCCTAATTCAGTACCGACACTTACGGCAACCCCATCGGTTGATCGTTTATGTACTGGATAGAATGTTGCTGCATATCGTGAATTGGCAGCTAGCGCCTTACCACCTCCAGGCGTAGTAAATCTTTCCCAACTAAATGCTTTTAATAATGCTTGATCATCATCACTCAACTCATTTATATTCCCATCATTAATTATCAAGTCACCAATTAGCTGTCCAGTTTTAGGTGCTAACAAAACACCATTACGCCAATATCCACCTGCTAAATATACATTATCCCACTGTTCAGTACCTCCCAGTATTGGACACTTATCAGGTGTAGTTGGACGTAAGCCAGCCCATGATTCTTCAATTGGTAACTCACCCAAACCTGGTATTAATCGTGTAGCTTCCGATAGACAATGCATCATACCCTCGGGTGTTATATCACCATCAAATCGTCCTGGTTCAACTGTCGCACCTACAATAATACGACCATCTGCTTTGGGTACGATATATGTATCCTGTGCAAACAATACACGTGAAAGTATAGGTTCTTTGTTGGGTGGCATTCGTAATGAGAATGATTGTCCTTTGTGTGGTGTCACTGGTAGTGGTAATAAGTTTCTCATCCATGAACCATTGGCAACAATGATTGATTTGGGAGAGTATACCTTCCCATTCGCTAAATGCACTCCAGTACATGTTCCTTCATTCATTTCTAATGATTTAACTTCATATTCATTACCAAATTGCATTTGTACACCCGCTCCAACACATGCCGCTCTTAATGAACATGTTAATCGTCGTGCATCAACTGATGCATCCTCCGGGAACCACCATCCACCCACAACATTGGGATGTAATTGTGGTTCTAATTCACGTACTTGAATATCATCTAACCAATATGCCTTACCACTGTTTGGTTGTGGACTCCATGTTGCCACCGCATCTCCAGCGAATGCAGGCGCTAAGAATCCACCCGTGGAATGAAAACCAACTTCATATGGTTCCAACGGAGGCGATGGTCCATCATCAAATGATGATAATATACCATCATCATCTGTTAATTCCCATAGATATTTGGCACCCTCACCTGTATACAAATCTTGCCTATTTCTATTATTCTTGTTGGTATTACTAACACCCAATGAACTTTCTCTAGCACCATTCTCAACATCCTTCACAAATTCACCATACATTTTACGACTTGCCAAACAAATATCTAATAATGGACCAGCGGGTAATCGTTCTGATTGGGGTGCTAACATACCCGCTGCCGCGAATGATCCTGCAGTGGTTTTGGTACGTTGTTGTGTTGGTAATTCACGTTCTAAGATGGTTACATGTCGATTGGAATTGGTTGCAATGTGATGTGCCGTTGATAAACCGGCTAATCCTCCTCCTATTATTAATATGTCTCGTGGTATACCTCCATTATTGTTATTATTTGATGCCATTGATAGTTGATGTGTAGAAGAGTGATGGTAGTGATGTTTTGATGATGCACCTTGAGTATGTGTATTTTTTAGAGCAAATATTGATTGTGATATTGAAAATCCATGACAACTGAATTGCAAATTAGATAGTAGACATAGACATAGTGTCAGGCATACGCCACCTATCGATTGCAACACCATCTTTGTTTAGCCGCACTACTATCTACGATATATACTCAGACTGAGTATTATGAGTTGCGTTTGGTGAGATTTTAACTACCCGTTGCCTCGCTAGAATTATAGTTTATTCATTGTTTTTCGAAGAGTGTATGAGGCCAGCCACTGATGTTTCATTGTGCCCTATTACTTATAGAACTACTAACCAACCAAATGGCATTATATAGTTGATATAAAGATTATTGAAAGAGGATTTATCGGTATTAAAAATGAGTGACAGCGACGATGAATTAATGAAAGGATTTGCACAACATCAGGCTTCAAAATATGGAGCTGATACTCAAGAGGGTATACAACAGTGCTTAGAATGTCGTGATGTACGTAAGGTATACTGTGAACCATTCATCAAATGTGAAAAGGCCGATTGTAAGAAATATATTTGCAATACATGCTATCCAAAACGGGGAGAGTTTTGCGATTATTGTCACGAATGTAAAGACTGTTCGAAAAAGTTGGTAGATTGCCATAATTGTGGGGTTTACCGGTGTGCAAAGCCTGACAATGATTGTGGTATTAGAAAATGCTCCAATTGCGGTATGGGACAGTGTGATGAATGTGATGATGATTATGGATCTGAATGCGCTGGTTGTGGAGAAGAGTGGCCTTAGATTTTCTGCTCACAAGAATGATAATATCCGTATGCATAATATCACAAACTACATTATACAATGTAAGTATGATTATGATGAGTAATAGAAGAATCGTTATATGCTATATAGAAGAGCTACTTCTCCTCCCCATCTCCTCCTCCCAATGCCTCTGTTATTGTAGCCTTTGCATCTTCTACCGATGACAATGCATTTGAAGCTCTTTTGGCACGACTTTCTCTCCTAGACTGTAACTCTGATTTGCCCTTGTCACTACTCCATATGAGAGCACTATCATCATGGTGCTCTGCTTTGGTTTGTCTATCTGTATCTTCATTCTCATTACCATTACATGCTTGAGATAATAACTGCCCAAACTCTGTATAGAATGCTTTCCATTGGTCTAACTCAATACCCTTTGGTGGATTTACTGGTTGTAATACTTCATTTGACAGTGACCGGAGTGGATTGTTGGTTTTTATCCCATCATTCGATGGAGTTGTAGTATCATCTTTACCTTCTTCACCCAACAATATAATACCACGGCGGAATCGTTCTTGTATATATGGATATGCAACAAATAAAGATTTTCTCCCGAGGACCTTACTTGGTTTTGTTTGTTTTGCCTTTTCCTTATCTCCGGCGGTACTACTGCTTGATTGTACTACCATTCGATTCCATAAAATCTTTGTTGTATTGTCTTGCATATATGATTTCATCTTGTCTTCTTCATTATTAACTTCTTCATCTTCATTGATTGTGGAAGCGTCTACTCCTTTTTCAAAATCAGTTGGAATAGTTGTTGAGTTGATTGTAGATAGTAAAGTTCGTGCACACATTAATGAACATCTATTGGCATCCATTGGTGACTTGTTTGATGTTGCAAATGTACATTGAACGATATGCGAGGATGTCATGGAGTCCGGCAGTACATCAATATCTGAAGCCACCGCCGATCTAGCCGCTACTAAACTCAAATAACTTTTAACAGCTGCATCTATTTTAGGATGATCATCATCCACCAAAGATTTGGCGTATTGTTCTACCTCCTTTGTTGCAACATCATTATTATTTGCAATTGCCATTTGTTGGTTGAAACTCGCCAACGCACGAGCATAAAAGTCATCATCATTTGGATTAGTTGGGCTTACCATCTTAATGTAGCGGCGGTAGGGGGGTTGAATAGTATTGGTTGTGGAAGAAAAATGACGGAACCGCGAAATTGGAGAGCAGGATATGAGAGGATATGAGGCAGATTTCTCAGCAATTCTACTCCAAGATCCTAACAACCATTCTCAATAGGGAATAGATTTAATGCTATGAACATAATACTTGTGATCAGTACATTATAATAGTAAGCTCATTCAATTGGTGTGTTTAGTGACGGATACCAAAAATAAGTACCACCTCTCTATCTCGAGTAAGTTTGATTAGTTTTGAGTGTTTTGTGAGATGGTATGTTGTTGTAAAGGACAAGGCAGTATACTGGTAATATGGTGGTTATGATCGGTCTAACAAGTAACTATATTCTTGTCGTCGTTTTCATATAGTATCTACGATTGGTAACAGCGCTATACGATATCAATCTTTCCACACAACAAAAATAGTTTCTGCAATATATAAATCAAAAGGATTGTATTGTTGCGTGTGGTTATATAAGTATCTAGAGCAGGTCAACATGAAGATATGCGCTGCTTGTGATCAAGATCTACCAAAGGCCAGTTTCAGCAAAAAACAATGGCAGTTAAAACAGCAGCTTCAGAGGAGATGCAAAGAGTGTATTGCAATGGATCGTAATATTCCCTCTCATAATGAACTCAATGATAGACTGCACAATAAATGGGAGAAAGAATGGAGAGCCATTTTAGACGACCCAGAGTCAACCAAGTCAATGCGTGATGTAGCTATATCCCAACTGAATGATAATGTCGGTATTGGTGATGTATTGACCGGGAAATCTAGAATTGAGATGAAGATATCATCCGAAGTAGCAGCCAATGGGAACTGGATTTTAGTAGAAGATTTTGAAGAGGGTACTAATTGGTCTCCAAATTTCGGCAATGTTGTTGTGAGTACTGCTGCTGAAGAGATTTTAAGTAGAGAGATAGAGGATGGAAGAGGACCATTGGGCTTGAGTAATAGAGGATTACAAAATGATGGGTCTTTCGATTTCTATGCATCGTACCCAAAACTCATCAAGGCTTGCACAATGATTATAGATGGTTCTGTTGACAACGAGCTGAAGTCAAATGCCTACACTGTTATGAGCCACCTTCGAGCACAACTATCATTTGATCTTGGTGGAGAAGCAATGGCCGATCTCAAGAAAGCTGTAAAACTCAATCCTTCAGATTGGAGGCTTCATAGTGCACTTGCTACCAGAAATATGGCAGTATACAATATAGCACTTGCTCTTGAGAGTATCACCAGAGCTCTAGAACTTACTACTGACAACTTTGCAAGCTTTTCTTTGGGCATACGTAAAGGAAAGATACTTTTTAACTTAGGCGACAACTATCAAGGAGCAATTGAGGCTTTTGAAGATTCTATAACTCTTTATGATAATGGGCTAAAAGATCATAGACAAATGTCTGATAAATTGATTGGAAGGTTGGCTATTGCTGAATACATGCTAGTGATATTGTACGGTAAGCAGGGGGGACACAAGAAGGCTGTTAATCATTATAGGGATGCTGAAAAGAAAAGGGATAGTATTGATGAAGGTGTGTCAAAGACTATAGATTGGTCAAACCGAATGCTAGCAGAAGTAGTGATTGCAGATATCCGCCCGGGCAATCTTGCTCAAGGAGAATGTCATAATTGTGGAGAAATCACGGATAAGCCTTTAAGGTGTTCAGCTTGTAAAGCAGTGTTTTATTGTGGAAAGAACTGCCAATTAAGCGCTTGGAAGAATGGTCACAAAAAAGAGTGCAAACAGCTGAAGTCTGAGCGACGCGAAAAGGAGTCCACCGCCAATCAAGAGTTTAAGATCGAACAAAGCAGGGTAAATCTTCTACCTCTTGATGCCAACCTAGACCCCAATGGTTTGTGGAAAGAAGGGGTGGAACAATCAAAAAAGGGAGAGTTTGAAGAGGCGGCTTGGAAGTTTCTTCTCGCTCTCTTTATGAATGCAGCACTAGATGCCAATGATATGGCCCCCGTCATTCTAGCGGTAGAGGCATGTGACGAGGACGATCCTGTTATTATGGCTCTTTCTGTTGTCAGTACATATGGAGGAGGTAAAAGGTGTGTACAAAGAGCAGAAGAAATGTATGAGAGAGCAAGGACTATGGAGTCAACTTTCATCAATGTTGATATGAGCACCACATTAGAAGATGTAGACCGACATGCCTTTGGTCTAGGGATGTGTTTTATCATGTATGCTAGGAAAATTGGGATTGTATTCTCGTGTAAGTCTGCTGCTGATGCGAGAAGGACGGAGACAAGGGATGCATTTGATGATGTTGCAAAACTTGTGATGAATTCCAAACAATATATTGATCCACGTCGTTGGCTGACTCTTCACTTCGAGTTGGGATACACCAACATGGATGTCGGTGCTCTAATCGAGGGGGAGAAATGGTTGAAGCTATTCACGACAAAGATTGAAAGTACAGAATCGTTTAGGACTAACCGAGGATCCAAGCAGCACTGGTTAGGGATGAAGTCTAGTGCAGAATCTCGTCTCCAACAGTTGTCGTTGATGAAAATGATGAGCGGAAACAACCCAGGGTTTTTACAAGATTGTGAAACAGGAGGAGAAGAGTGCAGCATAATGTAGACTGCTAAGTAGTAGATATTTAAGTTTGATGGTTTATAGATAATGAAATCTAGCAAAAACAAGAAGTTTGTGCTGAGTCTGCGGAGAAGCAACCATGTAAACCATGAGGTAAAGCGGTCTTCAGCCATATTGTAGCTACTGGACCCTCTTTCAAGTCTTTTTCAAGATCAAATACCATCACTGAGCTTCTATCTTTGACAGCATCGTAGACAAGACCAAGCAAGTACGCATCTTCCTCTCTTTCAGAATTGCCATTCTGTTTTGGTACAACTAATGGCTCACCTGCAAATCTTCTCGGGCCAACCCAATAAACATCTACTTCCTCATTCTTTTCACCAGCCTTTAAGTTTGGTTGAACCTTAGCTGTTCCATCCAATCTCATTTTGGCATACCCCATTGGCGCAGAGGCGTCTCCGATTGCATTACAACATTGTGCATATGAATACACGGCATCTTTTGTTTGCATATTGGGGTGGACAACTGGATGCTCTACGCACATATTCTCTTGGCCAGGAGCGACTCTTAAGTCAACACATTTCTGGGTTGTCGGATCTATCTCCATCCTCCAATAATAAGTAACTGGTATTTGTTGGTAGTCTGGACAAAAACCTCCCCATGCTCCGAGGAAGCTCTTTGAATTGCTTGGTGGCCATCCACTGAAGAAAGATACGATATTACCAGTCTTTTCATCTTCATATCCATGCGAAAAGTGAATACTAAAACAGGCCGGGATATCATTGACTTCGAATCGGGAAAACTTTTTCTTTTCATCTTCAGATAGTGATGGTCTAGGCAAGACATATGCTTTCACTGGTGCTCGTCCATCCATGCCTAAACATTCTGCAGGACCCTTGGCGCCACTTAGGAACGATCCCTGATCCATCTTCAATGCATTGAACGTAAGCATAACATAATGTTCAGTGAGAACCATATCATGTGGAGCAAGAGCACAATCGGGTAACGTGTGACTCTCTGATGCCACTTCTGTAAAGCCGTCAGACTCATACTCTGTAAAGGTAACCTCCATAGATCCGTCAGAGGGATTTTGAGCCCATGTCCATCCAACTAAACGGCCAGTACGAGGACACATTTTTGGATGCGCTGTATGCGCTTTTCCACCAAGTATGTCGGGTTGAAATTCTTCTGGTATACCAGGCATGTAATTCACTGCGACTTTACCTGCCAATGGTTTGGTATCGCCGAGAAAGTCTTGCCCAATAGTTTCTAGTGTGACTGGATCAAGTCTATATGGCATCCCAGCTTCCCACAAAGCCAGTACTTTGCCTCCAAAGGCTATAACCTGTGTATTGGCGCTATTCTTGATGTCAACATTTCCAGCATTAGCAGCAATTCGAGATAGCAGCGGTGGTTTATCTTCTGGATCTTCGTTTAATCCGTTCCTCTCTGGCTCACCGAAGATAGAAGTCAATCCTCTTGGTGCTGGAAGATGCGCGTTATCACAGTTTATGACGACGAAAGAGAGGAGATGATAACATATGTGAGTACATATTATATGCAAGGGCAATCAACAAAGGCAAACAAAGGTCAAATAAAACAGCCAAGTCGTCGAGACTCTATACTGGACACATGAATTCATATCATAAAACAAAACTAACGCGGTCTTTCCTGTTCCGAAGGTACCTCTCTTTGTAAATTGTTTTGCATCACGCTCTTCAACTAGTCCCTCAGTCTCTACAAATCTTGAAGTGAACCTAATCCCCTTTTGACCTCCAAACTCAAACCTAAGCACAAGTCCGTCAGCATCCAATATATGAGCAACTCGTTGACCATCTACTCCAAATTTCCCTGGTCCGATTCGATATAATACACCTACTAAATCATCTGGTACTTTTCCATCTATCTCATCAACTTCATATTCCGCCTCACCAGTAAAGGGATCAACAATAAAATCATCTTTACTGTTCTTGATACTTTCATATTCCTCAGATGTTACAGAACGATCACACTGACCGTATGTGAACCAAGCTTTACGCCAATCTGACATTATAAATTCACCATTTCCTTGTTCTTCATTTGTTTGTTGTGGATGTGTATTGGTAATGAAAGCATTTAATAGTGTTGCAGATTCTTTTAAACTTCGTGGTTGAGGATATATTTGTGTTGATCCTAGTACATCATGCTTACCAAATGATATGGGTTTATCCTCATTGTTATCAATATTAGTATCAGCTGTTAATGTTTCTTCGTCTGTTGTTGCAATTAGCAATCGAGTATTAATAGCAGATAAGGATGCTGTAAATTGCAATGGATTGTAAGATGTGTGCTTTTTGTGTATGACATTACAACTGGTGAACGCCGACACTCGGCCAGTGAAAACTACCGAACTGTAGAAAAGGGATAGTATTATAATCATATTAAAGGAGCAGTATATTGTTATTGGCAACGGTGCTCTCTGCCATTGTTCCCCAACAATGCTAAGTAAAAAATGAGTTGTTTTACGATCGTTTGATCGCTAAATGAAGTATTATTCAACAGAAAATAAGGGAAGAAGATGAATTGAGATTCAACTATCATAAGAAGTAAGCTACTTCTCTATCATTGTTTGTATTGAAGTGAAGGATATTATAAAGCAGTGGGGTGTGAGATTAGTTGCCTAACAACTTATCATATCAGTAATACCAGAGGATACCAGTTACTTATTATTGGAGGATGGAGATAGATCCGACAACCCAGAAATGTGTTGACTTAAGAGTCGCTCCTGGCCAAGAGAATATGTGCGTAGAGCATCCAGTTGTCCACCCCAATATGCAA